>Ga0308157_10000714_pt1 | contig 92731 bp, 67 predicted proteins | sample PhyBR1_FD_201035 | JGI IMG/M metagenome (GOLD analysis project Ga0308157, IMG submission 201035) | Phyllosphere microbial communities from UC Gill Tract Community Farm, Albany, California, United States - DLSLB.R1 | ecosystem: Host-associated > Plants > Phyllosphere > Unclassified | place: USA...
GCTGGGATCGTTACTGTAATGGTAGTAGTGGTGTAATCCTCGGTACCGGCTGTGCCTGTGCTAGTAACCACATCCACAACGATATCCTCTGAACTCGGTCCTGAGATCGATACCGTGAACTCTGCCGCTTCACCTTCTGTAACCGTTACGTCACTGATGCTTACCGTTGGGCTAATCTCTACCGTCACCATATCTGATGGATCTGTTATATCAATATTATTAGGCCCTTTTCCGCTGGCTGTAGCTATATTTTCCACTTTACCCGCATCAATATCTGCCTGTGTTATCGTGTGAATGGCACTGCAAGTGAAGCTATCACCTGGTTCTAAAACATATGAACTGGCAGCACAAGTTATTGTGGCATTTGGATCAGCAAGTGTAATGTCGCTTAAAGTTACGTCACCTGAGTTGGTTACACTAATCTCGTAATTAATTACATCGCCTACCGCTAAATAACTAGTCGTTGTCGAGGTCTTAACAGTCGTTAAACAAACGTTTTGAATTGTAACAGGTGCCGAAGCCACACATCCTTTGCTATCCTTTACATATAAAGTATAAGTTCCTCCTGTTAATCCATTAAAAACACCTGTTGTATTACTGTAATCAATTCCATCTTTACTATAGGTATAAGGCGCAAAACCGCCTGTATGTATAAGAGTTGCTGACCCGTTGTTTGCACCACATTCTACGTGTGATGTATTACTTGCAAGAACCTCAGCAACCATATTCGACACATAAATGGTCAATACCCCTTCGTCGTTGAGACCAAGAGGGTCTTCAACACGATATCTTATAGTGACCGTGCCATTATACCCAGATGCAGGAGTAAAAGTAAACGCTCCATTATAAGATGGATCCCATTCGATACTACCTTGATCTGTCCCGGATTCATCTAATGGTAAAAAATCAAGTTCAGATAATATGTTATTTCCATCGCTGTCATTGGCTGCAACCGAGCCTGATATCACAGCCGCTGTACAAGACGTGAAATTATCGTCTAAAGCAACTGGCGCCATACACTCTGGTTGAGCCAAGGTAACAGTAGCAGTATACGAACAGTTTTTAACATCAGTGACAGTTACCTGATAGGTCCCCCAGGTAAGCCCTGTAATATTCTGGGCACTAGAAGTAAAGCCAGAAGCGTTTCCTGAACCAGTCCAAGCGAATGTAAATGGTGCAGTCCCATTGTTAATTGATGCATAAATTTCACCATCATAAACACCTGAATTTATATAATTACAAGATACAGGATAAGGCGTAAGTGAAGCTGTCATCGATGCCAAGGTAAAATCAGCGGTGGCTTCGCAATTATTGTCATCTTTTACGGTAACAGTATAAGTACCTGCACCGAGTCCACTAAATAAATTACTTAACTGGTAGGAACCACTATTCAATTTATATTGGTAAGTCCCAGTTCCTCCTGTTGCACTTAAAGTGATCTTACCATTTGAAGAACCAGAACAATAGTCCCCACTAACACTTAGTGTAAGAGGCGAAGGTTCCGCTATTGTGACAGAAGCTGTAGCTGTACAACTATGTGCATCAGTAACAACAACAGTGTATGTTCCTGGAACTAAACCAGTAATATCTTCAGTTCCAGAACCATTACTCCAAACATAAGAATAAGGAAATGTTCCGCCAACAACGGTAAGATCAATACTTCCGTTTTTAGCATCATTACAATTTACATCTATTTTTGTAGCTGTCGCAACAAGTTCTGCGGGCTGTCCCACTGTAAATTTTTTTGAAAAAGAACAGTTGTTGGAATCCGTTACAATAACAGTATAATCACCTGCAATTAAACCTGTTCGGTCTTCTGCAGTAATACCGCTACCCCAATCGTAAGAATAAGGTGGAATACCTCCTGCTATTGTAATATTTATTGCACCATCTGTTCCTTTATTACAAGAAACATCTTGGGGAAAACCATTCACAATTATAGGTGTTGGTTCTGTAACTGTCTTTGTTACACTAGCTATACAGCCTTTATTATCTTTTACATAAAAAGTATAAACTCCAGCTGCTAAATCAGTAAACAAAGTATCCGCTTGGTATGTTGTTCCATCCTTACTATAGGTATAAGGAGAAGTACCGCCTAAAACATCAATCTTAACAGAACCTGTTGAAGTGCCATTACAACCCACAGCAACTGCTGTAGCCGAAGCCTCAAGAACAGGAGGTTGAGCTATTGAATAAGTTGCCGTTGCGGAACAACCATTTTCATCAGTTACAATAATTGTGTATGAACCCGCTGTTAAACCTGAAATATCCTGCGTAGTTGCTCCTGTGGACCAAGAATAAGAATATCCTCCTGTTCCTCCCGATACGCTCAAATCTATTGCTCCTGTTGTCCCTCCATTACAATTAATATCAGTAATACCCCTGGTTAAGCTAAGAACTGCCGGTTCTTCAACAGTAGTCAAGGCTGTTGTACTACAGCCTTTGCTGTCAGTAACCGTTACATTATACTTTCCGGCTGAAATTCCCGTAATATCCTTTGAAGTGGCAGAAAAACCCGAAACTCCTATTTTTGTCCAGGCATAAGTATAAGGTGCTGTACCATTACTTACAGTCAGTATGGACTGACCATTTGAACCTCCATTGCAATCAACTGCGGTAGCAACCACCGAAGCAGCTAACGAAGTTGGTTCTGTAATAGTATAAGAAGTTGTAAGTGTACAAGAATCAGCTCCACCATTTTTGTCTTTTACTGTTAAAGTGTATGTTCCCGCTTTAAGTCCTGAAATATTTTGGGATGTGGAATTAAATGAATTAGGACCTGTCCAGCTATACAAATAAGGTGCAGTACCGCCACTTACTGATTGCGAAATAGACCCATTACTTTCTCCGGCACAATTTTCATGAATAATAGCTGTTGGATTTGATTGCAATGCATCTGGTTCTGTAATTGTTACAGAACCAAATGCCATACAAACACCAGCATTATCTGTGACAGTAACATCATATTCTCCCGCAGAAAGACCTGTAATGGTATTAGTTCTGGATGGAGTTGTGGTGGTTGAGCCATTTGACCAAGTATAAGTAAAATCAGCTGTTCCTCCAGTAACTGTTGCCGTAGCTGTTCCATTGGTACCTCCTTTACAAGGAATATTTGTGGAAGTCATTGCAACTGTATGTGAGCCTGTTTCAAGAATTGAAAATGTTTTTTCAGCGGTACATCCTGATGAATTGGTAATTACCAAAGTATGGGTTCCTGCTCCTAATTCTGTTCTATTTGGTGTTGTGATTTCATCATCCCATAAAAAGGTATAATCTGAATACGGAGATGCCGGGCTCGTAATAGTAATAGTGGCATCGCTTGCACCACAAATTGTTGTTGCTGTCTGTGTTCCAACTATTGCTGGAGGTAGACTATTTACCGTTACAACAACTGTAGCGGATGCTGTACAGCCACTTTTGTCAGTAATTATCACTGTATAAGTTCCATTGTTAACTGCCTGAGCATTGTAAATTACTGGAAATTGACTGATGCTTGAAAAAGAATTTGGTCCCGACCACGAATAACTTATCCCACCAAAAGCATAGAGCTTAAGTGTGCCTCCTGCACACAAGGGATCTGGATCTGCATAAGCATTTACCTCAGGTTCTGTAATGTAAACATCCATACAAGTTGGGCCCGAAGTACCGCAAGTAGCGTTACCCTCAACACAAACCTGATATTTACCAGCAGTTGCACCAGTCCAATTGATTGTTATAGATGGTGTCCCCTGACCTGAAACGATGGTCGCTCCAGTTGGTACCGTCCATGTATAAGATGTATTAGCAGGATCTGGGGTTGTAGTAAATACTGATGCCGTATCTGATTTACAAACCGTAATACCCGGACAATCAGCATCTGTTAAGACATAAGATGCCGAAATTTGACATCCATTTGCGTCAATAATTGTTAGATTATAAGTTCCTCCCTTGAGATCTACTCTGTCTTTGACAACGGTTGTACCAGGTAAATCACTCCAATTATAACTATAGGGAGCAACACCACCACTAGGATTAAGAGTAATTTTTCCTGGAGCAAAACAGGTTGGTTGAGTTACTACCTCACCAGTTGCCACCTTACTTACTCTCATAGTGTAACCACTGGTGGTTCCTCCTCCTGGAGCCGGATTTACTACTGTAATAGACCGATTTCCTCCCGTTGTTATGTCTGCAGCTAAAATAGTTGCAATAAGCTTTGTTTCGCTTATAAAAGTAGTTGCTCTAGCTGTCCCATTAATGTTTACTATCGATTGGGTATTAAAATTGGTTCCATCTATTGTAATTTCTACAGTATCTGACGAATCTGCACAAACCAAATCCGGACTTACACTATTTATTGTAGCTACTGGATTGGAAATAGCAAAGACATTACTTGCAGTAGTTATAGCATTTTTACTGGTTGTTGCCACTAAAGTATATCCCGTACCAGCTTTGTCAATAGATAAATCGGTAAAAGAAACTGTTCCATCAACTGTGTTCAGCGCTATTGTAGTGGTCCCGCTGAGTGTCCCTGTACTTGGATTAGTCCCAATTGCAACAGTTATATTTTGAGCGGTATTATCTAAATTGCCATAGGCATCTTTTATCGTTATTATTGGCTGAGTTGACAACATCTCATTTGCCAATCCCCCAACTGGCTGCTTAGTAAATACCAATGCATAATTAGCGGTAACAGCTACATTAAGAAAATCGGCACTTAAACGAGATTTATATCCATTTTCGTCAATTGCACCAATAATTGCGGGGTCAGCATCATATAGACACATAGTGGCTGTAGCGACTCCGTTGGTAAAAACAAGTGAAACCGTTGAACCGAAAACTGTTCCATTAATAGTAGGGTTAGTGTTATTTGGGGAGCTATTTGCGCCAGAAAAAGTTAGAGTATGTGTGCCTTTATATGCAGTATCTGTATTGGTAGTACCTGGCGTTTTAGCTGTAATCGTTATGGTTTGGCAGCCGCCTGTTGTTTGACTACCTGAGCCAGTAATAACTAAATGAGTAGTTGCGGTAACAATTAATATACCTGTGGTAGCTGAACCAAATCGAGTTGAATCTCGATTTGTAGCAGTTGAACTTGTACCACCATAAGAACCGTTAGCTTCCAGGATAGTTTCATAATACAACAGGTAAGTGGTTGATGTGGTATTATTAGGCAGTACTACTATACCGCTTCCTGTTTTAATTGTCATTATAGAATTTACCTCAAAACTATTGCTGAATGTTTTACTACCACTACCAGAAAAAGTCACATTGTTAAATGTAGTAGAACTAGCCGACAAAACTTGTGCTGAAGATCCGTTGAATACTATTGTGCTTTGATTTGCTGCAAAGTTACTTCCCGTTCCTGTCCAACTTCCGCTAACATTCATAGTACTGCTACCTCCATTGAGTATTCCTGTGGTTAGTGCAATATTTGTAAATGTATGGACTAGTCCATTTCCGAGATTTAAGGTTCCTCCTGCGCCATTAATGGTAAGTGACGCAGCACTAACATTTCCTAAAAAGTTCGCTGTTCCACTGGTTTTAGCCATTATTACTGCACCAGTAGTAGTAAAACCTGCCATACTTTGATTCCCTGCACAACCTGTAACACCAATGGTAATAGGTGAACTTCCCAAATTTAAAGTCCCGGTATTGGTAAGATTACCGCCAAATGTAATTGCATTATTTCCCGAGTTGAAAGTACCTGCATTGACAAAATTACCTCCCACACTCAATGCGCCTGTAGCCGTTAAGGTTGAACCTGTATTTATGGTAAGTGGCACGCCACAATTGAGTACTTTGGCAGCACCAATACTTATGGCACCCGTATTAGCAATAATAATTCCGCCAGTTGCGGTAAAAGGTGTAATCCATTCAACTCCCGCTGTTCTTCCAGTTGCGGTATTATATTTTAATGTTGCAGAACTACCATAAGTTGGAGCAGCTGTCACTGTTGCTGTCCCTTCCATCGAAAGTGTCCCATTGACAGTTACAGATGTAGTTGTTTTTGCACTTGTTCCTGATAAAGTAAGATTATAATAAGTTGTTGGTTTTGCTGTCTGCGTACCCGATTTATAATAATTAACGGTGTTACCTATTGCAGTAGCTGTCAGGTTATCAATAGTTAAAGTACCACCAAAATTTAATACAGCATTTGTTCCTTGGGTTAAAGTAGATGTCCCTCCCTCGGTTAAAGCTGTACTGATGGTTAAGTTTCCATTATTTATTAAATTAATACCATTAATTTTCACATTAGGAATGGAGATTGTTCCGGTAATAGTTTGAGTATTGGTATTAAATTCAAAATCACTTGCATTATTTGCAGTAAATGTTCCGTTACTAGTTATACCACCTCTGAAAAAATAGTTGTTGCCATTTGAACCTTCTTTCCAAATGCCTCCTGAATTCACAGTTACAAGACCTACAAATAACATATTTCTACCACTTGCAGTAATATTCATAGTTCCTCCAATGGTAGTTGTTCCACTAACTGTTATACTATGACCAAAGGTAGCTGTACCATTTATGAATAAATTTGATTTAACTGTAATTGGCTGAGTTGTTGTAAATATCCCCCCCGGATTTACAGTTAAGTTTGCACAAATTAACTTTCTAGTCATTGTTGTCCAGGTGCCATTTATCACCAGACTACCTGCAATAGTCCAGTCGGAAGTAGCATTTAATGCAGTATGTCCGGATTGTAAAATAAATACATCCGCCGCAGTTGTAAAATTAGCTGGGCTTGTACCTGTTCCATCGGTATTTGTAACCCAGTTTGTAAGTACATTGGGTGCAAGGCCTGTGGCTTTCGAATAATAGGTTGTCGCCTGAGCAGTTGCAACAAAAGCCAGAAACAACATAGTTGCCCACAGTTTTAATGACGACAATAGACTTATAATATTAAATATTGAAGCAACTTTATTTATAAGCCCGATGCTGTATAGTAGTTTTTTTTTCATAAATATTATGTTACTATTAAGATGATACTATTAATCAGTAAGTAATCAGTACTGATTTTATAAACTTTTTAGTTCTTTAATGATTGATAGACCCTGGTTGCACTGGATTAGGAAATTGATTAAGTAATGTAAATGAAGCATTTACTGTACAGCCATTACTATCAGTTACACTAACAGTATAAATTCCTGATACTAAATTCGTAAGATCCTTCCCATTAGCCTGACCAGAAGGAACTACCCCTCCACCGCTTGCAGTCCAGACAAATGAATATGACGTTGTACCTCCAATTACAGTAAGGTCAATAGCTCCATTATTTCCTGTTATTGTAGCTGTTGATGGACAAGTTGGCTGGCTAACTGTACCACTAAGCACTAATTTTTCTGGTTCGGTTATCGTAAATGATTGTGTATTTACACAATTGTTAGCATCGGTAACACTAATACTATAAGTTCCTGCTGCAAGAGCTGTTCTGTCTTCAATATCATTTGTTCCTGCAATATCGACCCAGTCATAAGTATAAGGACTAGTACCTCCCGTAGCAGTTATGTTTATTGTGGCATTATTGTTTCCTTTACAGTCAATATTAGTTGCTACAGCATTTAAAGAAAGTGCTGATGCTGGCTGAGCTATAATTGCCGAAGTAGTAGCAGTACATCCTTTAGCATCGGTAACAGTAACATTATAAGTTCCCGCTGCAACATTTACAAGATCTTCTGTTGTGGCATTATTGCTCCAGAGGTAACTATAAGGTGCTGTTCCTCCATTAACAGTAAGATCAATCGAGCCCGTATTTGTTCCAAAACATTTTGTATTTACCGCAGTTGCAGCAGCACTTAATGAAGCTGGTTGGGTAACTTGAACAATAAAAGTAGACTTGCAGACATTGACATCACTTACCGTAACCGAATAAGTTCCTGCTATTAAATTAGTTAATGTAAAACTAGAACTTGTACTGCTACCACTAGCATTTGCTATTGGTGAATTGGTTCTATTCCAACTCCAAGCGTAAGGCTGTGTTCCCCCCGTAATTTCCAAACCAATTGAACCATTGTCTTCTCCATTACAAGACACTGGAACAATATTTTTAGTGATTGCCAATTCGCAAGGCATAATCATAACCAGTTGAGTATCGAAAGATTTCCTGCCGCAACTATCCGTTATGGTAACTGAAATATTACAATAGGTAGGTACTGAAACTATTGGTGGTATAAAAGTTGAAGAACCTGTAGTGCTATCAATATTTGTAAAAGTACCTCCACAACTCGATGACCACGATGTGGTGTAAGTACTTGTTATAGCCGGTGGTACATTAGCCTCTATATTGTAAGCAAGCATTGTCGGTTGTTGTGAATAAACTTTCGAAGGGAAATTTGTTATACGAGGTACTGCGGATTTCTCCCAAGCTACCAAAAAAGAATAGTTTAAAAAAGCTCGTTGTGCCGCAACATTAGCAGGAGCTGTGCCATTAAAACTATGTCCAGCCTCTATCATTATTTTTCCGTTTCCTTCAATTCCTCCTGCCGGACCATAGACAATAGCAGCTGCACGGTATTTTTTATCATTTGACAATAAGTATCGTTGGGTATGATCCGGATCATAAACCCCAACATGGGTATTGGCAAACCAACCTCCACTTTTTGGGATATAAATCTGTTCCGAGCCATTTTGTAGGGCAGCATCAACACTACCCATAAATTGCATAATTGGTTCATTTGAATAATCATAAGAATAAGGTGGTGTACCATCATTATGGTTTCCCCAAAGCAATAAGGCATTTTCTGAATAGGGACCATTACCAACAGCCGGTCCTATTTTGTCTACTAAAAAATTAGTTTGCTCATTAAAATCAATAGCATCTCCATCCTGAGTTATATTATCAAACATATCCATTAAAGCACTTCCTGCATGACATCCCAACCAAATTCCGCCTTTGCAGCCATTTGATGTTCCATTACCCATTACCCATTCCCTTAAATGTCCATGTGTAGCCCATGTTGGATCGGCATGAGCCATGGCAAAAATATCATCACAACAATCAAGTTGGTCAGGAGTTTTCCAATTAGTACTTGCACCCCCATAAGCCGAAGCAGGAATACCGGCATTGGCAAAATAAGGAACAACCAAACTACCGTTTTGCAAATCCATTGTCCAACGGGGAGCACTCAAAAAAGTAAGATAAACAGGGACAATAACAGGAGAAGTAGTTGTAACACCCACCACTTTGAATTGTCCGGTAGGATTAGTCCAAGTTGTAATCAATGCATTAACTTCAGAAGTTCTATATTTAGCGTCTATAATAAATGTGCCTCCTTTATAATCTATGCCATTGTATGCAAAATCAGCTCCATCTTTTACCTTAGAAGTATTAATAACCCAATATACAGGACAATGTATATTCAGTAAAGCATACACCAAACCATAAGGTTTTAAACCATTGTTAATCGTTTGGGGCAAAACACCCATATTAATGATGAATGAACCCGAAGGTATTTCAATGTTTTGACTTGTTTGCCCTTCGATTTTTAAACTGTTAAAAATTAAAGCACAAAACAATATTGAAAAAATTACATTTTTTTTCCAAACAAAACACTTTGATGGTTGAATTACATTTTTATCAGTATCAACCGTCTTTTTATTAAAAATAGTATTATTCATATATTCTTCCCTTTATATCCTCAAGTTGTAGTTTAGCATCTTTGTAAATACGCAATTCTAATAACGATCTTAAAATCTATTATATAGCTGAAATTATTTAAAAATTAAAGCATAAAATAGAACTGTCCTTATCGTTCTTTTTTTTGGGGGAAGGGGGTATGGGGGGAAGGGGGTGTGGGGGAGTTATAATCAATTAACAAAAAATTTTGATTTTTTGTTAATATTAACTTAATTTTTAGACAACATTTGCACGAAAATATAGATTGTATTTTTATTAAACAAGAAAAAAAACATAAATTTTTTTCGAACACACTAATCATTTAATTACTTAACTCAAATTGCTAGTTGTCATACTATTAAAACGCTAATATTTATAGGTTTATGTTTTTAGTATTGCTTTGAATTATGTGAGAACATCGTTTTTTTAACATTTTCACAAAAAAAATATTTATAACTAATTGATTTACAGTGATATTAAACTAACAACTTGAGTTATTTATATATATGTCTAGTTTCACTAGTGTCTCCTTTAGATTTAAAAAAGTTCTTTTAAATTATTGCAAATCTGTTTTTTAAGTATCATTTCAAGCGAACGATTTGAAATGAATCCATTTACGGAAAAGTGCAAATTTACATTTGATACATTCTTTTCATTGTTCAGAAAAGCCATAAAACTTTCACGATAAGACATTTTTTATGTGTTAAAATAAAATAAACAAACACTAAACAGTCAGCGAGTTAACTAACTTTAAATAGTCAAAAACTGCTTTATAAAACAAATATCCGTTTTAGGTTAGTCCTTGAAGGGCATATTCGTTTAAGGTTTTAGATTTCCGAAGCCTCATTATAGCTTAATGAAATGGATTGGATTAATTCCGGCAACTTGCAGGAGACAATTATAGGGCTACGATTGCTTCCCGCAGTTCGCCAGGCTTTTGCTTTCTTCGCATAGAAAAGGATAGATACTTTTGTTTTCATAGTGGTGACCATATTTGTTGTTATTAAATTTAACTTCAAGATGACTAATCCACAAGATGTACAGTTTTTAAACTGGTTACTGAACTGGCTGCAATCCCTTGTGAATACAAGTCTTAAATAAAAATCGGTTACCCAAAATTTGGATTATTTAGGGTAACCGATTTTATCCCTTTAGGTTCACGTATGAATGAATAATTTGACTATTGGCAAAAAGAAAAACCCCTTAAACATTATGTTTAAAGGGTTTTGATAGTTTTTTTGAGAAAACCAGCAGAGAGAAAGGGATTCGAACCCTCGATACAGTTACCCATATACTAGCTTTCCAGGCTAGCTCCTTCAACCACTCGGACACCTCTCTATTTCGGACTGCAAATAACACTAAAAAAAATGGATTTAAAAAATATTTACCTTGAATAATTACTGATTTAAGTCTCAACTAAATCTCGAAATGCTTCAATAAACAAACCGATCACTTTTTTTTCATGTTCGCCTTTAACAGTAATAATATATGATTTACGTTCTGTTTTAACTCCAGTTAATTCAATCGCTTTAATTCCATGCCAATCTTTTAGCGCCTTTTCAGTCAAAATTGTTGCCCAGTCACTGGTTTCAATAATTTTTAGTAGGGCATGAATCGCATTAAGTTCAATCGGAACTTTAGGTTTCATATTGAATTTCTCAAACAAAGCATCCAAAAACTCTCTCGAATTGAATCCTCTCGAAGGTAAAATCAACGGTATATTCTCTAGCTTTTTAAAAGGAATTGAATCTAATTTGGCTAACTCATTCTTACTTGAAACTGCCATTACAAGTTTGGATGTGAACAAAGGAATTTTTTGCATGGGCAATTCTATTTCATTATTAGAAATCACCAAAACCAAATCAAGTTCATTTTGAAGTAGTTTATTTTGCAAAGGTTCTGTAGCCCCATATTCAACAATGATCTTTAAATCAGGGTGTTTTTTAGCAAATAATTCTACTACTGGCAATACTAACAAACCAAAAATATAGGTAACTCCTATTCTCAATTCTCCACCTATTAGATTATTCAAATCATCAATCGCCTGTTTTCCAGATTCTACGTCATCTATTACTCGTTTAGCATGTTTCAAAAAAACAGTACCCGCTTCTGTCAATTGAACTTTTTTACCAGTCCTAAAAAACAAAGGCATTCCGAGCTCCTCTTCTAGCTTTTTAATCTGCTGTGACAAACCTGATTGTGTGACGAAACAAAGCTCAGCAGCTTTTGTAAAATGCAAAACATCCGCCAAGGTCACAAAATAACGCAGTTGAAACAGTTCCATTATTGATAAGTTTAAATAATCATTATCAGTAAAATTAGTAATTTTTTTACTGATATTATAATTCCGACCTTTGTATCAAAGAAAATAAGTTATGTTTAAAGCACTTCAATCTCGAAATTTCAAACTCTTCTTTTACGGACAATCAGTATCTGTAATTGGTACTTGGTTGCAAAAAACTGCCGTAAGTTGGATGGTATATAGCATTACAGGTTCAGTATTTTTATTAGGATTAACTACTTTTTTAAGCATGATTCCTTCATTATTCCTAGCTCCTTTAGCCGGAAGTATTATTGGACGTTACAACAGACACCGTAGTATGATGATATTACAATCCTTAGCCATGTTACAAGCAGGTGCTTTGGCATTATTGATTTATTTAAAAATTTACAACATTACCTTTATATTGATTTTGAGTCTTATTCAAGGAATTATCAATGCTTTTGATATGACTTGTAGACAAACTATGATGGTCGATATTGTGGATAATAAAGAAGATTTACCCAATGCCGTTGCACTTAATTCTACACTAACTAATTTTGCTAGAATTGCTGGTCCTGCTTTGGCTGGTATTATTCTTCATCAATACGGAGAAGACATTTGCTTTATTGGAAATTTCCTGAGTTACATTCCAGTATTGATTTCGTTGGCTTTAATGAAAATACAACCATACGCCAAAGCAACTGATAAACTTAGAATGTTAGACGATTTTATTGAAGGTTTAGATTACGTTAAAAAAGAAAATCAAATGGCAAAAATGTTATTGATGCTTACTTGTAGTAGTTTGTTTGTAATTTCATTCAACACCTTAATGCCCGTTTTTGCTAAAGATATTTTCAATGGAAATGCCCAAACTTTTAGTTGGTTTGAAAGTGCCGCTGGAATTGGATCTATAATTTCAGCAATTTATTTGGCTAACTTAAAATCTAGCTCAAACATTGACAATATAATGATTGGTGCTAGTATTTTATTGGGAGCAAGTATAGTGGTTCTTGCTTTATCAAACAGTCTTGCCTTAACGCTGATCTGTATGGTTTTAAGTGGAATTGGAATGATGGGACAAACCTCTTCGATAAATATCTATATTCAAACCAAAAGTACCTCACACATGCGTTCGCGAAGCATTAGTTATTATATGATGGCTTATCAAGGAATGATTCCTGTAGGGAGTTTAATAATTGGATATATTTCTCACTCATTGGGAGTACGAACTACAGTTACAATTCAGGGTGCAATATGTCTTGTTTCTGTGGTTGTATATTTGTATTACAAAAATCTAAAAACTACAGAAGAACTTGGAACTTGTCCTGTTCGTTACAAAAACTAATATAATTTAAAGAGAAATCTCTCCTCTCAAAGAAGTTTCAAAAATACTCTTGAAGTCTTTTTGCGGTATATCCTGCCCCAACAAATACATAAGTTTAGTTACAGCCGCTTCGGTGGTGATGTCTTTTCCGGAGATGATTCCAAGTTTTTTCATCGTAGTACTAGTTTCATAATGTCCCATACTCACACTTCCGACAGCACATTGAGTCACATTGACGATTTGCAAGCCACGAGCAATTGCCAACTGTAAAAGATCCAGAAACCAATCTTCTGTTGGTGCATTTCCAGCTCCGTAAGTTTCTAGAATGATCCCTTTTAATCCTTCAATGTTTAAAATAGCCGAAAGCACCGCTTCGCTTATCCCTGGAAACATTTTGATAATAGCAACATTATTATCCAAATGAGTATGGACTTTTAAAGCAGAATCTTTATTGGTTACCAAAAACAATTCTGAATTTATTTTTAAATGTACACCAGACTCTACCAAAAAGGAATAATTAGGCGAAATAAAAGCTCTGAAATGCTCGGCATTTATCTTAGTGGTTCTATTGCCTCGGTATAATTTGTATTCAAAATAAAGGCAAACTTCTTTAATTAGCGGTTTTCCATTTTCTTGCAAAGAAGCAATCTGAATGGCTGTAATTAAATTCTCTTTAGCATCGGTCCTTAAATCTCCAATAGGCAACTGAGAACCAGTAAAAATCACAGGTTTCGAAAGATTTTCGAACATAAAACTCAATGCTGATGCCGAATACGACATCGTATCCGATCCGTGCAAGACTACAAATCCGTCAAAACTATCATAATTACTCTCGATAGTTCGAGCCATTTCAGCCCAATGCTCCGGATTCATATTTGAAGAATCTATTGGATTTTCAAAAGAAAAAGTATCAATCTCACAATCTAATAATTTTAATTCTGGAATATTCTGAAGGAGTTTACTAAAGTTAAATGCTTTGAGTGCTCCGGTTTCAAAATCCATCCTCATTCCGATGGTTCCACCAGTATAAATTAAAAGAATCTTAGGTTTAGAGTGAGAGTGCATCTACATATTTTAATTTATTGACCACTGGATTGGCATACATATCCAAAAAGCCTTGTTTAGCAACTGGATGTTCATGATCGATTCTCATTTCTAATCTTCGCTCGAAAAGTAATTTTTCATTTTCGGTATACAAATGAGCAAATCGAGTGGAACAATTCACAATATCATAAGCAATAAAATTAGTGGTCCACAACTTGTAATTCTGCAAAATAGAATCATCTATTACTTGTGCCAATGCCTGAACTTGTTTGTTTACCGTATCAACATTTTTGACAATATCATCGATTTCGGTATCTAGTACATCTCCAACGTGAATATGAATTCTTTTCTTTTGCCCAATAATTCCACTCAACAACGTTTTGAAGTCTTCATTTTTTTCTTTGATATAAATCTCATTATTGGCTTCGGCTAATAATTGAGGCATTTTCAAAGCATCAGTAGGATCATATTCATAAGAAATAGAAACAGGTACAATTTTAATCTTTTTAAAATAATCCATGATATTAGGTTCGTCTGAACCCATTGCAATCATTTTCAAAACACCAGGATTGGTTTCATCATTCCCGTCTTTGGTTCTCCCTTCACGTTGCGCAATCCAAACTGAACGATTTTCGTGCAACAACAACTGAGCCATGTATTCGGACAGCAATTTGGAACTTACCAACAATTCTCTTGGTGATAAGCCACGTTGAACCAAAAAGTTTCTATTTAATTTTGATAATATTTTTAAAAATGATTTTTGAACCAAATTATCCCCAATAGCTGATGACGTCATATCCAGTCCGTACTCAAACAAACTAGCGTTCAGCAACGTAGTATCCAAAACTATATCCCTGTGATTGGAAACGAATAAATAAGCCGTATTTTTTTCTAGTTTTTCAAAACCTGAAGTCGTTAATCCATCAGAGCTTTTTTCTAACACTTGTTGCACTCCGTGATAGATAAAGTTGCATTGAAAATCACGAATAGAGTGTGTTTTTCGAAGTTGCTCTTTCCAAATTTCATCATCAATACCTGGAAAACAAAAATTCATTAAAGCTTTCATCATTGGATGATCAATTACCTTTATTATTCCTTCATTAACTTCGGAATCATAAAAAGACCGGATCGCATCAAATTTATTCATTTTGGTTTTCAATTTAGTTCGACAAAAGAACAAAAAAAATATTAAAGTTAAAGAAATTCGGTATTAAATCCCGAATATTTCTACTGAATTCTCCGTTGTTATCGTTGCAATATCATCTGAAGTAACACCATAAATTTGTGCCAATTTATCGGCAACATTTATTAAATAGCTACTCTCATTACGTTTCCCTCGATACGGAATTGGAGCCAAATATGGCGAATCCGTTTCTAAGACAATATGATATAAATCAATTTTGTGTAAAAACTGATCTATTTTACCATTTTTAAAAGTAACCACTCCGCCAATTCCTAATTTCATATTATAGGATATAGCCTGTAAAGCTTGCTCATAAGTCCCGGTGAAGCAATGAAAAATCCCAAACAATTCAGGTGATTTTTCTTCCTCTAAAATTTCAAAAATTTCATCAAAAGCCTCCCGACAATGGATGACAATTGGTAATTTATATTGTTTTGCCAATTGAATTTGCCTTCTAAAAGCAATTTGTTGTTCCGCTAAATGCGTTTTATCCCAGTACAAATCAATACCGATTTCACCGATTGCTACAAATTTTCTTTTGGCTAACTCATTTTCCACATGTTGCAACTCCTCCAAATAATTATCTTTCACATAAGTAGGATGCAAACCCATCATCAAGTGAACATTATTAGGATAATTTTGTTCCAATTCATACATACTTTGCGTACAAGTAGAATCGATTGCAGGTACAAAAAAACGAGAAACACCATTATCTATGGCACGTTGCATCATTTCCATTCTATCTAAATCATATTCTTCAGAATATAAATGAGTATGGGTATCTGTAAGTATTGCTTTTGTTTCCAAGTGTAAAATTTAATAGCACAAAAATACTGTAAAAACCGCGCTTTACAAAAGAAGTACAATACTCATTTCATTTTAACTTAATTCCGAATGCAAATTTCAGACACAATAATTTTGATGTTTTAAGCTACAATAGAACTCTGGTTTTAGGTTTTGTAAATACAATTGGTTTACTTTGAATTATCATTAATTAAGCAAATGGAAAAATTACAGGAAATCCTAAAAAAGGAAAAATACAAAAAGATAAAATTCAAGGTAACCAAAACTCAGCATCTTTTGATTAAAGCTAAAATCAATGGTGTCAAGGGTAGCTTCATTTTAGATACTGGCGCTTCTAATAGTTGTATTGGTTTTAATAGCATTGAACATTTTCAAGTAGAAGCGCAAGATTCTAAGACCAAAGCATCAGGCGCGGGAGCCACAGGAATGTTAACTCAAATGGGGCGTAATACTAAAATACAGCTAGGTTCTTGGAAACATTCTGGTTTTGAAATCGTGATTTTTGATTTATCTCATGTCAATGAAGCCTTGACTGCTTATAAAGCCAAAACCGTTGATGGTATTATTGGTGCTGATGTTTTACTCAAAGGCAAAGCAATTATTGATTATTTTAATCATTGTGTGTATTTGAAATAGCATATTTTTTCAACGAAATATAAGCAACAATACCACTTATCATCATCAATACACCGCCTAGTACAAATGGCATACCAGGAAATTCGAATGGTGAGCCTTTATGTGTAAAATAATAAAAAAGACTTGACATTATTGGTGGTCCAATGATCGTTCCGGCACTCATTAAACTGGCTATTGTCCCCTGAATTTCGCCTTGCTCAGTTGGCAAAACATGACCTGTAATTATGGCACGCAAAGCTGGTCCAGCGATTCCCGCAAGACAATAAGGAATCAAAAAAAGAAACATCATCCAACTCTCAGAAGCAAAAGCGAACAAAAACATTCCTATTGTATATAATATCATTCCAATATAAATACTTTTTTCGTTGCCTAATTTTCGGCTGGTCCAACGTATCAATCCACCCTGAACAAGACTGACTAGAACGCCGACAACACCTAGCGAAATCCCGACCATTTTTTCATCCCAACTAAATTTATACATCGTAAAATAACTCCAGTTACTTTCGACCGCATGTGAAGCAACAAAAATCAAAAACAAAGCAAACAATAATCCATAAAGTGATGGGTATTTTTTCAGATTTAAAAAGGCTCCAATTGGGTTCGCTCTTTTCAAATTAATAGATCTTCTATTTTCTTTTGATAATGATTCGGGCAAAATGAAATAACCGTACAAGAAATTCAACAAACATAAAATAGCAGCTGCATAAAACGGAATTCTAGATCCATAATGCCCGAGAACACCTCCAATAACTGGCCCGATTATAAATCCAAGCCCAAAAGCGACGCCAATCATTCCGAAGTTTTTAGCTCTGTTTTCAGGCGTACTCACATCAGCAATATAAGCAGAAGCGGTTGAAATACTAGCACCTGTTAATCCTGCTATTATTCTTCCCACAAATAACCATGTAATTGTTGGCGCAAATGCCAACAATATATAATCTAGCGAAAAAGCAAAAAGCGAAATTAAGATGATAGGTCTTCGTCCAAATTTATCGCTCAAATTACCAATTAAAGGCGCAAACATAAATTGGGTTATCGCATACGCAAATGTCAACCAGCCGCCATATTTAGCAGCTTCACTAACATCACCATGAATTAATTCTTTAATCAATTTTGGGATTACTGGAATAATAATTCCCCAACCCGTAATATCAATTAACATTGTGATAAAAATAAAGCTGATCGCGGCTTGTTTTTTATTTGAAGACATAAAATATTGGTTAGTGTGGCAAATAAACAAAAAATCCGTCTAGAAACTCTAAACGGATTTTTATTATTTTAAGAATCTACTTAATTACAATTCCAATGCTTTTTTAGCATTTCCACCCATCAATAATTCTAATGGATTTTCTAAAGCTTCTTTTACAGCAACCAAGAAACCAACAGACTCACGTCCATCGATAATTCTGTGGTCATAAGAAAGAGCAACGTACATCATTGGGTGAATTTCCACTTTACCGTTTACTGCAATTGGACGTTCGATAATGTTGTGCATTCCAAGGATTCCAGATTGAGGAGGGTTGATAATTGGAGTTGACAACATAGAACCAAATACACCACCATTAGTAATTGTAAAAGTACCACCTGTCATATCATCAACAGTGATTTGTCCGTCACGAGCTCTAAGTGCTAATCTTTTGATTTCAGCTTCAACTCCACGGAAAGTCAAGTTTTCAGCGTTACGAACTACAGGAACCATCAAACCTTTTGGTCCAGAAACTGCGATTGAAATGTCTGCGAAATCATAAGCGATTTTGTAGTCACCATCCATCATTGAGTTTACGTCTGGATACAATTCTAAAGCTCTAGTAACTGCTTTAGTAAAGAAAGACATATAACCTAAACCTAAGCCACCATGTTTTGCTTTGAACGCATCTTTGTATTCGTTACGAATCAAGTTGATTGGCGTCATGTTTACTTCGTTGAAAGTAGTCAACATAGCCATTTCGTTTTTAGCAGAAACTAATCTTTCCGCTACTTTACGACGCAACATTGATAATTTTGTACGCTCTTGACCACGGTTTCCTCCAGTTGGAGTTCCCATTGAAGGCACTGCGTTTACAGCATCATCTTTAGTTATTCTTCCGCCTTTACCAGTTCCTGATACAGTTGCTGGAGCGATATTTTTTTCTTCTAATATTTTTTTAGCTGCCGGAGATGGAGTTCCCGCTGCATAAGATGCTGTTGGTGCAGGCGCTGCTGCTACTGGAGCTGGAGCCGCTACTGATGCAGGTGCTGCTTTTGGTGCTTCAGCTACTGGAGCTGCTGCCGGAGCCGAACCTGATGGTTTAGCTGCTGCTGTATCAATAAGACAAACTACTGCTCCAACTGCTACTGTATCACCTTCTTCAGCTTTTAATGTAATAACTCCGCTCATTTCAGCAGGTAATTCAAGAGTTGCTTTGTCTGAATCAACCTCAGCGATAGCTTGGTCTTTCTCAACATAATCTCCGTCTTTTACTAACCATGTTGCAATTTCTACTTCTTTGATTGATTCCCCTGGTGAAGGGACTTTCATTTCTAAAATCATGTCTTATTATTTTAAATTATGAATTTTAAATTCTAAATTGTCCTTAAAAGAACATTTTGGTTATTGTTTTTTTCTAGCCCTGATCGCAGCGACATCCTTTATTTTTTTTCTTTAAAAAAATGGCAGCTACAGCGGAGAGCAGGAAATAGCTCCTTATATTATTATCTAAATAAATTTTTATCGAATACCATTCTGATTGCATCTGCGTGACGGCGTTTTGCTCTGGTATAACTTCCAGAAGCTGGCGCTGAATATGCTTTTAATGAAGCTAATCTCCATTTGATAAAATCAAAATTCATCAACATATAGCTGTAAGCTCCCATGTTTTTAGGCTCTTCTTGTGCCCAAACATAATCATCTGCATTTGGATATTTAGCAATGATTTCTTTGATTTGCTCCGCTGGGAAAGGGAATAATTGCTCAATTCTTACTACAGCAACATCTTTTCTTCCGTTATTTTCTCTTTCAGCAACGATATCATAATAGAACTTACCGGTACAGAAAACCAACGTTTTAACCTCTTTTTTGTTTACTGTAGCATCGTCGATAGTTTCCTGGAAGCTTCCTTTTGCTAATTCGTCAACTGTAGATACGCATCTTGGATCACGCAATAAACTCTTAGGAGAGAAAACTACTAATGGTTTACGGAAAGTCGTTTTCATTTGTCTTCTCAACAAGTGGAAGAAGTTAGCTGGAGTTGTACAATCGGCAACATACATATTGTGACGGGCACAAAGTTGTAAATAACGTTCCATTCTAGCTGAAGAGTGTTCTGCTCCTTGTCCTTCGTATCCGTGTGGCAATAATAAAACAATACCATTTTGGTTGTTCCATTTGTCTTCACCACAAGAAATATATTGGTCAATCATAATTTGAGCTCCGTTAGAGAAATCTCCAAATTGTGCTTCCCAAATCGTTAATGCATTTGGATTTGCTAAAGCATAACCATAATCAAAACCAAGTACACCGTACTCAGATAAGTGTGAATTGAAAATATTGAAATTTCCTTTTTTGTTTTCGATCGCGTTCAATAAGATTACTTCTTCTTCAGAATCTTCAACTTTCACTACAGCGTGACGGTGAGAGAATGTACCACGCTCAACATCCTGACCTGAAACACGAACATCAAATCCTTCTGTCAAAAGTGAACCGTACGCTAATGTTTCAGCAGTTCCCCAATCGATTGTATTGTTGTCGTAACCTGCTTTTCTATCAGAAACAATTTTAGTTATCTTATTGATAAATTTCTTGTCTGATGGTAAAGTCGAAACTGTTTTAATGATAGAATCTAATGATTTTTTAGCAAAAGAAGTGTTCACTTTTTTCAACATCACATCATCAGAAACTTGTTTGAATCCTTTCCATTCATTTTGCATAAATGGAGTGATGATAGTCAAGTTCTTTTTACGTGAAGCTTCTAAATTATGCTCAAGATCTGCTTTGTATTCTTTCTCTATTGCATTAACATAATTCGCATCAATAACTCCTTCTGATAATAGCTTTTCAGCGTAAATATCTCTCGGGTTTAAATGTTTTGCAATGATTTTATATAAAACCGGTTGAGTGAAACGAGGCTCATCACCTTCGTTGTGACCATATTTTCTATATCCTAATAAGTCGATAAATACATCACGACCATATTCCATTCTATAATCTAATGCGAAAGATACTGCATGAACAACTGCCTCAGCATCATCAGCATTTACGTGTAATACTGGCGAAAGTGTTACTTTGGCAACATCTGTACAATAAGTAGAAGAACGAGCATCTAAGTAGTTAGTAGTAAAACCAACTTGGTTATTGATTACGATGTGAATGGTACCGCCTGTTTTGTATCCGTCCAATAATGACATTTGAATGATTTCATAAAGCAATCCTTGCCCTGCAATTGCAGCATCACCGTGAACGGCAATTGGCAATACTTTTGTGAAATCATCTGCAAAATATTTATCTTGTTTAGCTCTTGTAATTCCTTCGATTACTGCTCCTACTGTTTCAAGGTGAGAAGGGTTTGGAGCCAAGTTGATGTTTATCTTTTTACCAGACTTAGTTACTTTATCAGCTGTAAGACCTAAATGGTATTTTACGTCACCGTCAAAATATTCCTGATCGTAATCTTTTCCGTCAAATTCCCCGAAGATATCCTGAGTAGATTTTCCGAAAATGTTAGCCAAAACGTTCAAACGACCACGGTGAGCCATTCCCATTACGAATTGCTCTACTCCTTTTTCGGCAGCTTTTTCAATTAAAGCATCAAGAGCTGGAATTACAGACTCTCCTCCTTCTAATGAAAAACGTTTTTGTCCTACATATTTTGTATGCAAAAAGTTCTCAAAAGAAACGGCTTCATTCAATTTATTTAGGATAGCCTTCTTTTCATCTACAGAAAAATTGGGCTGATTTACATTTACACCTAACTTATCTTGAATCCATTTTACTACGCCAGGATTTCTGATGTACATATATTCAATACCGATATGTTGGCAATAAATAGATTTTAGACGATTTACAATATCCTGCAACGAACAAGCTGGCACACCAATTACTTGAGCGGCATCAAAAATGGTTGGTAAATCAGCACTTGATAAACCAAAATTTTCAATATCTAAAGTTGGTGCATATGTTCTACGATCACGAACTGGATTTGTTTTAGTGAACAAATGCCCGCGAGTACGGTATGCATCAATTAATTTTAAAACATTAAATTCTTTTTGTAATTTATCTGAAACCAAACTACAATCAGCTCCGGTTTCCACATATTCAACAATTCGTTGAACAGGGTTTTCGTCATTATAAGTTGTCATTCCAAAGTCAAAACCTTGGAAAAAACTTCTCCAACTAGGCTCTACGCTATCTGGATTTTCTAAATATTGATCATATAATTGAGCAAAAAATTCGGTATGTGCTGCGTTTAAAAATGAAAACCTATCCATAATACTGTTATTGAATATATTTTTGTTAAATAGTCCGGCAAAAATACAATAAAGCAATTATTTAAATCTATTTTTTTACGTACTTTTACGTAAAAATTTGTTAAAAAAAGCCAATCACATGAAAAAAACCCCTTTTTCCAGCTTAGCAAAATTAGTTTTTATATTATTTACAGTGTTTTTTTACGAAAACGTAATAGCTCAATATTCGCAACCCCAACAATCGAGAAATCCATTTTGGGAAAAAGTACAATTTGGAGGTGGCTTAGGAATGAGTTTTGGCAGCGGTTATACCGATATCTCCATTGCGCCGAGTGCTATTTATAATGTGAATCAATATTTGGCTGTAGGTTTGGGGCTTCAAGGAAGTTATGTTTCTTCTAAAAATTATTATAGTTCTGGTATTTATGGGGTGAGTTTTTTAACATACATTAACCCGATTCCCGAAATTCAGTTCTCTATAAATTTGAACGAATCTTATGTCAACAACCATTACGAATCCTATTATGGTCAGCCTGGATATACGGATAACTTCTGGAATACAGCATTATTTCTAGGTGCGGGATACCGAACTGGAAATGTCACTATTGGCATCGCTTATAATGTATTGTTTGATGAAAATGACAATGTATATGGAGATGCGCTGATGCCTTTTGTGAGGGCGTATTTTTGAGAAAAAAGTTACTGAGTTGCTGAGTCTCTAAGTCGCTAAGTTATTTGTAACTAATGTACTTAGAGTTTTTTTTTCAGTTTAAAATTTTCAATTTCAAAATAAAAACTCAGAAACTTTAGTAACTCAGCCACTTAGAAACTTTATTTATAATAATTTTTAAACCAAACTTTTTGCCATTCTCTTTTTAGAATTAAAAAAGAAACTTCTTCGGCAAGAATAACTAAATCGGTTCCGTCTAGTTTTTTTATTTCATTCTCTGAAACATCAATGATGTACAGCAAATTGAGATATTCGGCAAATTTGTATTGAATGAGTCGATAAATTTTTTCATGCAGTTGAATTTTCAACTCGTTTGGAGTCACACTTAACGGAAAATCAACAGCTTCGTTCGCCAGATTAAAATCTTTATTCAGTTGAGAAATCAGGTTAAGGTAAAGCGTTTCTTTTTCAGCTTCTTCGAGTAGTAAATCGGTATTTTTTGGTGCTACAAACATATTTCAATAATAAAAATCAATTTCAAAATTCAATGGCAACATTGGCGGATAAACGCTCTAATTATTTTAGGCAATAAAAAAACAACTTTATTTCCAATCTCATCTTACAAAATTGACATAGTAATTGAATTTTGACATTGTAATTATTATACTTTTCTACCCATTAAATTTTCACCAAAAACTCTTAAAACTTCTTTTTTAGACGAATCAATATCCATTTTTTCTAAAGTTTCAAAAGCTTTAAAAGTATATTCTTTAATCGCTTTCTGAGTCGCTTCTGCTGCGCCAGTCTGATTAAAAATAGCTTTTGCTTTGCTTATTTTTCCCTCATTATCATTAGAATGAACAGCAAATAAATCTGTTAATTCCTGAGCTTGTTTTGCATCAGAAAACTCGATAGCTTTCAAATACAAATAGGTCTTTTTATTTTCAATAATATCTCCACCTACTTGTTTTCCAAAAGTTTCCGGATCTCCAAAAGCATCTAAATAATCATCCTGTAATTGAAAAGCCAGTCCTAAGTGAAGGCCAAAATCATAAATCAAATTAGCATTTTCCTCAGAAGTATTAGCCATAATTGCACCCATTTTCATAGCGGCTGCGACCAAAACTGCCGTTTTATACTCAATCATTTTTAGGTATTCCGGAATGGTGACATCCGAACGGGTTTCGAAATCCACATCCCATTGTTGTCCTTCGCAAACTTCAAGAGCTGTTTTGCTAAACAACTTAGCCAAGTCTCTAAAAACATCTGGCTCGTATTGCTCGAAATATTGATAAGCCAAAATCAGCATCGCGTCACCCGAAAGAATTCCGGTGTTGATATCCCATTTTTCATGAACCGTTTGTTTCCCCCTTCTGAGCGGAGCATCATCCATAATATCATCATGTACCAATGAAAAATTATGAAAAACTTCAACCGCCATGGCAGCAGGAAGCGCTTTTTTATAATCTGCATCAAACACTTCAGCAGACATTAAAGTCAGCACAGGTCTCATCCTTTTCCCTCCCAAACCCAATATATAATTTATTGGATTATAAAGATTTATGGGTTCTTTTTTGATCGTTTGAGTTTCTAAATAGCTAATAAAAAATTCCTGATACTGATGAATAGCGTGCATAAAATAAGATATCGTTTACTCTTTGGAGTTCTTTTGTTTTGATTTTAAAAGGCTCAAAGATACAATTCAAATATCAATTATTGAATTGTATATCAGATCAAAATAACAGTATAGATTTTATTTATTTAATTATTTTAAAAAAACATTGGAAACTTTTATGGTGTTTAAAGTTTCCTATCTATATTTGCATCATAAAAAAATCATAAAACCAAAATACAATCGCTATGACAACAAAATGGGCTATTGATTCTAACCAATCAGACGTGTTGATCAAAATGAAGAATACTACGATTACTTATTTAGGAGGCGAAACAAATCACTTTGATGGTTTTGTATCCATAGATGAGGATGAAATTGAAGATGCCTCAGTCGAATTTTCATTAGACAGTGTCACTTTCCCTTCTCAAAAAACAGAAGAAAACAATAATACAGCAACAAATAAAAAACCAATTATTCGATTCAAATCTACTTCTTTTCAAAAAATCAAAAACAACATCAACTTCTTAAAAGGCTATTTAACCATAAAAGACATTACCAAAGTGGTTGAACTTGATGCAGAATTTATCGGTATTAACAATTACAGTGGAACTCAAAAAGCTGCTTTTGAGATAAAAGGAGATATCAATAGAAATGATTTTGGCTTAGATAAAAACTTCAACTATTCGAATGAACAATTCGGTTTGGGAAAAAATCTGAAGTTAGTTGCCAATCTAGAATTTTCGATTTAAAAAAAACTAAACAAATGTTAACTTATTGCAAATAAGAACAATATAAATTATTTATTAGAGTTTTCTTACTACATTTAAATTTGGAAAACTGAAACTCTTTAGCAAAAGCAAAATATGAAAGATAAAATCATAGAAAAAGCTAGTGAGCTCTTTTTAAAACTAGGATTTAAAAGTGTCACTATGGACGATATTGCTGGCGAAATGTGTATCTCAAAGAAAACGATTTACAAATATTTCTGCAATAAAGAAGTGCTTATTGAGCAAAGTACCGCATTAGTACATGAGCAAGTTCATTACATTATTAACACTATTGTTGCCCAAAATCATAATGCAATTAAAGAAAACTTTGAAATCAGACAGATGTTCAAAGAGATGTTCAAATCATCTGATTCTTCGCCAATTTATCAATTAAAAAAGCATTATCCAGAAATTTATCATAATGTTTTGAAAATAGAAATCGACGAGTGTAAGACGTGTTTTTATGAAAACATTACTAAAGGAATAAGAGAAGGTTTGTATCGCAAGGACATTAATATTGATTATTACGTTCAATTTTATTACATCTTGATTTTTCATATTAACGAAAACACCAGTTCTGAAATTGAATCACGAAAATTAGAACTACAAGCATTAGAATATCATACTCGAGCGATGGCTACTGAAGAAGGAGTAAAAGAATTAGAAAAACAGTTACAAAACAATAATATTTAAACTTAGATGAAAAAAATAATCACAATAGTTTTGTGTTCACTTGGGATATCAGCCAATGCACAAATTCAAACTCTAACTCTGAAAGACGCCATAAACTATGCGTTGGAAAATAAAGCAGAAGCCAAAAAATCAAAGTTAGAAATAGAAAAAAGCGAATATAAAATTCAAGAAATTCGCTCTTTGGCTTTGCCACAAATTACCGCAAATGGTAGCTTAACGTACAACCCTATTTTACAAACAAGTATTATTGACGGAGCTGCTTTTGGTGCACCCGGAACTTCAATTAAAGCAACTTTTGGTCAAGACTGGACATCAGGCGCTGGGGTTACATTAAACCAAGCCCTTTTTGACTTAACTGTTTTTACAGGATTGAAAGCCGCAAAATCTACTCGTGAATTCTATCAAATCAACAATCAATTGACAGAAGAACAAGTAATTGAAAGAGTAGCTAACAATTATTATGCTGTATATGTGCAACGCGAAAGATTAGTATTATTGGACAGTAATTATGTTAATACTACAAAAGTTCGTGACATTGTAAAAGGACAATTCGATAATGGGTTGGCCAAAAAAACAGATTTAGACAGAATCATAGTAAAAATGTCGAATATAGACACGGAGCGTCAACAGGTTAAAAACCAAATCGAATTACAAGAAAACGCTTTGAAATTTTATATGGGAATGCCAATCACACAGCAATTTGTGATTCCAAAAGAAGAATACGAAATAAAACCTGAAGCTTTTACAGATGCTCCAAATACAGAAAACAGAACAGAATATTTACTTTTGAAAAAACAAGAGGAATTATTGGAGTTCCAAAAAACAGCTATTAAAGCTCAATTGTATCCTACACTTTCTCTGGTTGCTGGTTACAGCTATATCGGACAAGGGCCAGAAATGCCTTGGTTTGCAAAACCTGACAAAGGAGTTTATTGGTCAGATTATTCTGCAGTAGGACTAAACATGAGAGTGCCTATTTTTACAGGCTTCGGTACTCGTTCAAAAGTAAGACAAGCTGATGCTGACATTAGATTACTTCAAGAAGATATTAAAGATACCCAACTTTCTCTTGATTTAGATTATAGAAATGCAAAAGCACAGATTGAGAACAACTATGTGACCATTACCAATCAAAAGGAAAATATGAGATTGGCATTAGAAATTCTAAAAAACACCAAGAACAATTATCTTCAAGGATTAGCGTCATTGACCGATTTATTAGATGCTCAAAATGCATCACTTGAAGCTCAAAACAATTACACCAGAGCCATTTTAAATTATAAAATAGCCGAAGTAGCATTAATCAAATCAAAAGGAGAACTTAAAACACTTATAAAATAAATAACTAAAATGAAAAAGACAATATTAATAATAATCGCAATCGTTGCTTCTTTAGCCTTAATTGGTTTTGTATTGAACAAGAACAAAGCCGAAAACAAGGCCAAAACTGATATCGTTGCTGAAAAAAATGCAAGCGTTTCTGTAAAAGTAGCACAAGTAAAAACAGAAGAAGTAAACTTAGATTTCTTAGCTAATGGAAGTTTTGAACCTATTCAAGAGTTGACTTTTTCTGCTGAAAAATCAGGTAAGGTAATTAGTGTTTTAGCCAAAGAAGGTGACTATGTTACAGTTGGACAAACTCTTGCCACTATGAGAGGAGACGTTATCAATGTAAATGCACAAACAGCTAATGCTGCTTATCAAAATGCAAAATCAGATTATACAAGATATGAAAATGCTTTTCAAACTGGTGGAGTTACCAAACAACAATTGGATCAGGCAAAATTAGCCTTAACGAATGCTGAATCTAACTTGAAACAAGCAAATATCAATGTGGGTGATACTAGAATCAAAGCTCCAATTAATGGATTCATTAACAAAAGACATATTGAGCCAGGTTCAATTTTGACTGGAATGCCAGCTACTCCAATGTTTGATATTGTAAACGTTTCGAAATTAAAACTAAATGTAACAGTAAACGAAAGTCAGGTAGCTAGCCTAAAATTAGGGAATACTATCACTATCACGTCAAGCGTATTTCCTGATAAAACTTTTTCAGGTAAAATTACTTTTATTGCTGCAAAAGCAGATGAGACTTTGAATTTCCCAGTTGAAATTGAAATCACTAACAACTCTGATAAAAGCTTAAAAGCAGGTATGTACGGAACTGCTAATTTTGGTTCTAAACAAAAACAACAATTGAAAATAGTTCCCAGAGAAGCTTTTGTTGGAAGTGTAAGCAATAATGAAGTTTTTGTGGTTGAAAATGGAATTGCTAAATTGAAAAAAGTAACTGCTGGTAGAATTTTAGGAGACCAAGTTGAAATAATTAACGGATTATCAGACGGGGACACTGTAATTATTACGGGTCAAATCAACTTACAAGATGGTAATGCTGTAGAAATTATTAAATAAAAGTAATTGGTCATTAGTGAATAGTGATTAGCCGCTAAAGCTAATCTACTCATCACCAATTACTAGTCACTAATTACTTATCACTATACAAAATTAAAATATGAAATTAGCAGAAATATCTATAAAGCGTCCCTCGTTAATTATCGTTCTTTTTACGATTCTAACGCTTGGTGGACTATTCAGTTATAGCCAATTGGGTTATGAACTGATTCCTAAATTCGAACAAAACGTGATTACTATTTCAACCATTTACCCAGGAGCTTCCCCAAGTGAGGTAGAAAACACAGTAACCAAAAAGATTGAAGACGGAATCGCTTCATTGGAAAATATTAAAAAAATTGATTCAAAATCTTACGAGAGTTTATCTATTGTATCGATCACTTTGACATCTAATGCCAAAATTGATATTTCGATGAATGACGCACAGCGTAAAGTAAATGCGTTAGTGAGTGATTTACCAGACGATGCCGAAACTCCTGCTTTGACCAAATTCTCATTGAGTGATTTGCCAATTATGACTATTGCTGCCAATGGTAAAATGGATGAGGCTACTTTTTATGATTTGATTGATAAAAAGATTGCTCCGGTTTTATCTCGTGTACAAGGTGTGGCTCAGGTAAATATCATTGGAGGTCAAGAACGTGAGATTCAAGTAAACCTTGATGCAGTAAAAATGCAAGGTTATGGACTTTCAGTTCCTCAAATTCAACAAGTGATTTTGACTTCAAACTTGGATTTCCCTACAGGTAACATTCAAACCAGAAATCAAAAAATATTAATTCGTTTAGCTGGAAAATATAAAAGTGTCGACGAATTAAGAAACCTAGTTGTTTCGTCTAAAAACGGAATAGAAATTCGTTTGCAAGACATTGCAGATGTACAGGATACTCAAAAAATTGCAGAGAAAATTTCTCGTGTTGATCAAAAAAGTGCTATCATTTTACAAATAATAAAACAATCGGATGCTAATGCGGTTGCGGTTAGTGCGGATTTAAAAACAACAATCACAAAACTTAAAAACGATTATAAATCAGCACAATTAGCTTTAGATATCGCTAAAGACAGTACTGATTATACTCTTGAAGCTGCTGATTCTGTAATTCACGATTTATTAATTGCGGTAATTCTGGTAGCATTCGTAATGTTGTTTTTCTTGCACAGTATTCGTAACTCATTGATCGTAATGGTTTCGATTCCTGCTTCGTTGATTGCTACTTTTATTGGAATTTATCTTTTGGGCTACACTTTAAACTTAATGAGTTTATTAGGACTTTCTCTAGTTGTAGGTATTCTGGTGGATGATGCCATTGTGGTTTTGGAAAATATTTACAGGCACATGGAAATGGGTAAAAGCCGAATTCGTGCTTCGTTTGATGGTACTGCCGAAATCGGAGGAACTGTAACTTCTATTACTTTAGTAATTGTAGTAGTGTTTTTACCAATTGCAATGAGTTCAGGATTAGTTTCTAATATCATTACGCAATTCTGTGTAACGGTTATTATCTCGACAATGTTGTCTTTATTGGCTTCGTTTACTATTATTCCTTGGTTGTCTTCACGTTTTGGAAAATTAGAACATATTGAAGGCAAAAACTTATTTGGAAAAATCATTTTAGGTTTCGAAAGTTATTTAACAAGTTTTACAAACTGGGTTTCTAATTTATTGAACTGGTGTTTGGATCATTATATCAAAACAATTATAGTTGTACTGGTATTGTTTTTCGGATCAACTATTGGATTAATGGGAGGTGGTTTTATTGGTGGTGAATTCTTTGCAGGTTCTGATAGTGGTGAATTTTTAGTTCAAATCGAAATGCCAAAAGATGCCTCTTTAGAACAAACCAACTTTATGACGCAAAAAGCTGAGGCCTTTTTGAAAAATGAAGAATATGTACACAGTCAAATTACAACGGTAGGACAAACCAGTGAAGGTTTTAGCGGAACTCAAGCAACAGCCTACAAAGCTGAGATTGATGTAAAAATGATTGATCAATCAGAGCGATCAGATGATGCTTCGGTTTATGCTGCAAAAATCAAACGTAAACTGGAAAAAGTTTTAGTTGGAGCTAAAGTAAAAACGGTTCCTGTTGGTATTTTAGGAACTGCAGAAGATGCGCCTTTACAATTAATCGTTACAGGTCCTTCTGTTGAAGAAGCAATGAAGTTTGCTAAACAAGCTGAAGATTTATTACGTACAATTCCTGGTACTACCGAAATAAAACTGACTGTTGAAGATGGAAATCCGGAAATCAATATTCAAGTAGATCGTGATAAAATGGCGGCTTTAGGATTAACACTTCAAACGGTGGGTATGACAATGCAAACAGCTTATAGCGGAAATACCGATGGTAAGTTTAGAGCTGGTGAATACGAATATGACATCAATATCAAATACAATGCTTTTGACAGAAAAAGTATTACCGATGTGAGTAATTTGATTTTCATCAATAATGCTGGTCAACAAATTAAATTATCACAATTTGCAGCTATTACAGAAGGTTCTGGCCCTAGCCAGTTAGAGCGTCGTGATAAAACTTCATCTGTAACCGTACAAGGACAAAACGTTGGTGTACCTACCGGAACAGTAGTTACACAATGGCAGGCTAAATTAGACAAGCTAAAAAAACCAGTTGGAATAAACTATATTTGGGGTGGTGACCAAGAGAACCAAAGTGAAGGTTTTGGTACTTTAGGAATCGCTTTATTGGCGGCAATTATCTTGGTTTACTTGGTAATGGTTGGTCTGTATGATAGTTTCGTTCATCCATTTGTGGTATTGTTTGCTATTCCGCTTTCGTTTATTGGAGCATTATTAGCTTTGGCATTAACTAATAATACGTTAAACATCTTTACCATTTTAGGTATTATCATGTTGATTGGTCTGGTGTGTAAGAATGCGATCATGCTAGTCGATTATACGAATCAACGAAGAGCTGCAGGAGAATCAATCAGAAATGCTTTAATTCAGGCGAATCACGCTCGTTTGCGTCCGATTTTGATGACGACCATTGCGATGGTGTTTGGTATGTTACCAATTGCTTTGGCCTCTGGAGCCGGAGCTGAGTGGAAAAATGGTTTGGCCTGGGTAATTATCGGTGGATTGATTTCATCATTATTCCTGACCTTAATTATTGTTCCTGTTATTTATGAAATTATGGAGAAAATCATCAGCAAATTCTCTAAAGGAGAAAAAGTAGATTATGAAGCCGAAATGGTTGCCGATTATGTGCATGCCGAATTAAGCGAAGATGGTTTTAATCCAAAACATACGCATTAGTACCTGTTTTAATTTTAATTTTAGGAAAGCCTGTTCACAATTGAACAGGCTTTTTTATTGAATAATTCCCAAAAAAGACACACCTTATCTCTTAAAAAATAATTAATCTTTAAAAATGTTTCTAAAAATTACACGCCCACTTGTTTTGTATAAAGTTTTATATATATTTACACAACCGATTGTTTAAATTTTAAACCAATTAAAATAACAGCTAATCGAAGATAAACAACCAAACTCTATTAACCAAACCTGTTAAAACAAAACAATATAATGAGTTCAAATTCAGAGAAATTATCTATCAAAGAAAAAATTGGATATAGCTTAGGAGATTTAGCTGCAAATTTAGTTTTCCAAACATTAATGACGTATCTAGCCTATTTCTACACAGATATTTACGGCTTGTCAGCCAAAGATTCGTCTATAATAATGTTAATAGTCGGTTTAATAGCTGCCTTTATTTTCAATCCAATCATTGGTGCAATAGCTGATAGAACTCAAACCAAGTGGGGAAAATTTAGACCTTGGATTTTATTTACCTCTATTCCACTGGGAGTTATTGCTTTACTTGCTTTTACAACTCCAGCCTTTTCATATCAGGGAAAAGTGATTTATGCAGTTGTGACTTACACCCTGCTTTTATTCTTCTATGCAAGCAATAACTTGCCTTACTCCGCTCTTAGTGGCGTAATTACAGGTGATATGAAAGAGCGCAACAGTTTGTCATCGTATCGTTTTGTAGCAGTAATGTTTGCTCAATTTTTTGTACAGGTCTTTATGTTGGCAATTATAAAGAGTGCCGGTAATGGAGATAAAGCAATTGGAATTGAAAAAGTAATGACAGCACTAGCGATTACAGGAACAATTATGTTGATCATCACTTTTTTGACTACCAAAGAAAGAATTATTCCAAAACCAGAACAAAAATCAAGTCTGAAAGAAGATTTAGGAGACTTAGTCAACAACCGCCCATGGATAATCATGTTAAGTTTAACGACTTTAGTTTTTATATCATTAGCGATGAAAGGTGGTTCTTATGTTTATTATTTTGAAAATTATGTCAACAAAGAACAATTAGCTCTTTTTGTTCAACCAATATTAGACTCACTAGCAGCTGTTGGATTTACTTTATTTGGAAACGATCCAATTTCAGCTGGATTTGGATTATTCAATGCTGGTGGAATCATTTTTATGATTGTCGGAATCACTTTTTCAAAAAATTTAGCCGATAAATATGGTAAGAGAGACATTTTTAGACTTTTCTTATTCATTTCGACCTTATTCATCATTGCTTTCAATTTCTTTCCACCAGAATCAGTTGCGCTAATGTTTGTCTCACAAATACTTCATGGTTTCTTTTACGGAATTACTATTCCAATTTTATGGGCCATGATTGCCGATGTGGCCGATTATTCTGAATGGAAAAATAACAGACGAGCGACTGCTATCATCTTCTCGGCTATGATGGTCGGATTAAAAGCAGGATTAAGTATTGGAGGATCACTAACAACCTTCTTTTTAGGCTTGTTCAATTATGTTCCAAATTCAGTTACACAATCAGAAACCACCATAAACGGAATCAAATTATTAGTAAGTATATTTCCAGCCATCCCTTTTTTAATTGGAGCTGTCTTGTTATTCTTTTATAAAATTGACAAAAAGATGGAGTTAGAAATAGAAAGCGATTTAAAACAAAGAAGAGATTAATACTAAAAAACAGAACGATTATGCCAGAAGAGAGTATCGAACATATTGATTTTATAGAGTTGAATAAAAAAGCAATTTCACAACCAATAGTTTCACATATATACACAGCCGATCCATCCGCTCACGTTTTTGATGGAAAAATTTACATTTATCCCTCACATGATATCGAAGCTGGAATTCCATTCAATGATAATGGTGACCATTTTGGAATGGAAGATTATCATGTCATTTCTATGGACAATCCAAATGCAGCAGCAGTCGATAATGGAATTGCCCTGCATGTAGATGATGTCGCTTGGGCCGAGAAACAAATGTGGGCTCCAGATGCTGCTCATAAAGACGGAAAATATTATTTATTTTTCCCTGCTAAAGGCTATGATGGAATTTTCAAAATTGGAGTAGCTATTAGTGATTCTCCAACCGGACCTTTTGTTGCAGAGTCAAATCCAATAGAGGGCAGTTATTCAATAGACCCAGCAGTATTTGAAGATGAAGATGGAAGTTATTATATCTACTTTGGTGGAATTTGGGGTGGTCAGCTTCAAAAATACCGTAATAATATATACAGCACTTCCAACGAAGAACCATCGGCTAATGAATATGCTTTAAATCCAATTGTAGCCAAACTAACGGATGATTTAAAACAATTTGCTGAAGAACCCAAAGAGATTCATATTTTAGACGAAAATGGAAACCGCCTTCTAGCAGGAGATAATGACCGTCGTTTTTTTGAAGCTTCATGGCTGCATAAGTACAACGGGAAATATTATTTCTCCTACTCTACTGGCGATACGCATTTTATTTGTTATGCCACTGGAGATAATCCTTATGGTCCTTTTACCTACCAAGGCCGCATTTTGAATCCTGTAATAGGCTGGACATCGCACCATTCAATTTGTGAATTTAAAGGAAAATGGTATTTGTTTTACCATGATTCCAGTCTTTCTAAAGGCGTAACTCATTTACGATCAATAAAAGTAACTGAGTTGAAGTACAATGAAGATGGTACCATTATTACGATAGATCCGTACATACTGTAAATTAATTCCGGAATCTATTGCAAATAAGCATTACGTAAAGTTCGGAGAGCTTTCATTACACATACTATTTTTTCACGCAGATTCTGCAGATTTAGCAGATTCTTTTCAATTGTTTTTTTTTAAATCTGTCAAAATCTGCGTGCTATTTATTTTACAATCATAATCAATAATCATTTAATCTAGAGCAAAAAAATTAAACCAATAAACGAGAAACCAATATAAAGAATATGAAATTGCAAAACAGTATCTTATTTAATCAAAAAACTATTGGATTTTTACTTTTTATTTTATTGATTATAAATCGTTCGTACGGTCAGAACCAATCCAAATTTGGTGCGGTTGGGATTATATCGGAGAACCAACACCTTATTATTCGGCGCGTAATTCTTATTGCGGGACTATCGATTTGGCTGGTTTTAAAAAAGACAGATTTTATTTGTATCAATCTCGTTGGAAACCAGAACTACCAATGGCACATATTTTACCTCATTGGAACTGGTCTGACAGAATAGGCCAAATTACGCCAGTTCATGTATTCACTTCAGGAGGTGAAGCTGAATTATTTTTAAATGGTAAATCACTTGGAAAAAAGAAAAAAGGAGCATTTGAATATCGTCTGAGATGGGATGATACTACTTACCAACCTGGAAAATTAAAAGTTATCGCATAAAAAACGGTAAAATTTGGGCTGAAGAAATCGTAAAAAACTACCCAAAAAGCTTCAAAATTAGAAGCTATTACTGATCATTCAACTATTAGAAGATCTTGTCTTTATTACCATAAAAATCACCGACAAAAACGGTTTGATGGTTCCAAATGCCAATAATAGTATTCAATTTAGACTAGAAGGAGAAGGAGAAATTGTTGCGACTGACAATGGTAATCCTGCCGATTTGGTTTCATTTGCTTCGTTGAAGCGAAATGCTTACAACGGAATGGCCTTAGCTATTGTTAGAGCCAATAAAGGAAGTAAAGGCTCTTTAAAACTGATCATCACTTCAAAAGGGCTAGAAAATACTGCTGTCAAAATTGATTGTAAAACATTATAATACGTTAAATAATAAACAACCGATTGTTTTTGTTTTTAGTAATAAAACATCCCCATGATTTTGTTAATTAAAACCGTAAATGAATGTTATTTTGTCATTTACTGACAAAACGACTTCTTTCAATACATTTTTAATAAAAAATTGATGATTAAAAAATGATTTAATATCTGCATTCATAGAGACAACTTCATTTTTATCATTTCTTTAACAAAATGTCAAAATCGTTTAATTTACAATAATTCCTTTAGTCAAAATAAAAACAAAATTAATAAATATTAAAAATTATAACCTTAAATTTTTAATATTTATATTAATTTTTACTTTTTTTTACTTATCTTTTAAAAAACAATTACACAACCGATTGTGTATTTTATTTTTTTATTTACATTTGTCCTGATCACATTTTGACAATGAATGTGGTTTTAACCTAACCAAAATTAAATTTTTAAACTAACTTTTATGACTAACTATTTTGTTACAAGTAAATCAAAGCATTTTAAATGTTTTGCTTTTTTGATCTTATTGTTTGTGATAGCACTCCAATCAAGCGCACAAACAGTTGTTACTGGAAGAATATCAGATAAAAATGGTCCTATTCCAGGTGCAAATGTGAATTTAAAAGGATCTACAAATGGTGCTAGTTCTGATTTTGATGGCAAATATTCTATTAAAGACATTCCTTCAAATGGCGTACTTGTTTTCAGCTTTGTAGGATACAAATCCAAAGAAATTTCTGTTGCTGGCAGAAGTACTGTAGATGTCGTCCTTGAAGATGAATCAAATACGCTTAAAGAAATTGTCGTGATTGGATATGGAGCCGTTCGTAAAGAAGCCGTAACAGGATCTGTATCTACAATTGGAGCAAAAGAATTGAGCGAATTTGCAACTGGTAACGTAACTCAAGCGCTACAAGCAAGATTACCGGGTGTTGAATTAACGCAAACTTCTACAAAACCAGGAGCTTCGATGCAAATTCGTATTCGTGGTACAAGGTCACTTACGGCAGATAATAATCCACTGATCGTACTTGATGGAGTTCCTTTTGCTGGTCAGATCGGTGATATTAACCCAGTGGATATAAAGTCGCTTGATATTTTGAAAGATGCATCAGCAACGGCAATCTACGGTTCTCGTGGTGCTAATGGTGTTGTATTGATTACAACCAATAAAGGACGCAAAGGCCAAAAAGCAAAATTTACATATAATGGATTTGGTGGTGTAAAAAATGTTTTTGGCGAATACGATATGATGAACGGAGATCAATTTGCTACGCTTCGTGATATTACCAAATTATACGCAGATGGAAGAGACGAAGTAAGAGGTCAAAATACGGATTGGCAAGGTTTATTATATGACTCAGGACAAATAATAAGTCATGATGTTGCTGTTTCAGGTGGTTCTGAAGGAGGTTCTTATACAGGTGGTTTAGGTTACTATAAAGAAGAATCTGTTTTGCCACTTCAATCTTATGAGCGTTTTAATCTTAGAGCATCATTAGATCAGGAAATTGGAACATCATTCCGTATCGGTCTTACTACTAATAATAACTATGCTGTTACAAATGGTGACAATATAGGACCAGGAGCAGCTTTGGGTATGTCACCATTGGTAAATCCGTATGATGCAAACGGTAAGCTGAAAAGAGTGGTAAACATGGGATTAATAGATGATAAATGGGTTTATACAAGAGAATCTCTTAATGCTTTGGGTGAGGGTTATATTAATTTAAACAGAGCATTCAGTTCTTATAACAATATTTTTGCCGAATTAAAAATCCCTGGTATTGATGGATTAAAATACAGATTGAATTCTGGATTAAATTTCCGTGCAACAAATAATGGATATTATGAAGGTCAGGGTGTTTTTGATGTAAACGCTACGACTTTATCAAATGCTTCAATAAGCAACCTTATGTCAACACAATGGTTACTGGAGAACTTGATTACTTATGATAAGACTTTTGCCGAAAAGCATACTGTTAATTTCGTGGGATTATATTCTAACGAAAGTTATACAGGAAACAATTCAAGAATAGCAAGAAATGGAATCACTTCAGATGCATTTCAATTCTATAATTTAGGACAAAGTGAGGAACCAATCACGATAACACCATCTGAACAAGATTATACCAAATGGGGGTTACGTTCTTATATGGCTAGGTTAATGTATTCATATGATAATCGTTATTTTATTTCAGGAACCCTACGTTCTGATGGATCTTCCCGATTAGCTGAAGGAGAAAAATGGGTTACTTATCCAGCGGTTTCTGCAGGCTGGACAATTTCTAACGAATCATTCATGAAAGACATTGCATGGATTAATTCATTAAAATTGCGTGTTGGGTATGGTGAAACTTCTAATCAGGCGGTTAATCCCTATGCTACTTTGGGAGCTTTGAGTACAAGACCTTATAATTTTGGAACAACTAACGCTACGGGCGTGTACGTTACCGAGCTTCCTAATCCCGCTTTAGGATGGGAATATTCTAAAACTATGAACTATGGTTTGGATTTTGGATTTTTGAATAACCGTATAAGCGGTACAGTAGAATATTACAATACACAAACCGAAAATTTATTGCAAAGAGTACAATTGCCTACAACATCTGGTGTTAGCGGTTATACTGCCAATGTTGGTGCAACCGAAAACAAAGGATATGAAATCTCCTTAAACGGAGTAATATTAGATAACCCAAATGGTTTAACTTGGACAGTTGGTTTCAACTTGTATGCTAATGATAATAAAATTGTTTCACTTGCATCTGGAAAAGATAGAGATGAAGGAAACTTGTGGTTTGTGGGGCATAATATAGCTTCTATTTATGATTTTGAAAAAATCGGCCTTTGGCAAGAAGGAGATCCGTTTATGAGTAATTACGAAGCCGGTCCAACAGGTGTGAACCAAGCTGGAACGGTTGTAGGATCTATCAAAGTAAAATACACTGGTGATTTTAATCCTGATGGTTCTCCAACTCGTAGAATTAACGATACAGACAGACAGGTTTTGGATACTGATCCTGATTTTCAAGGAGGTTTCAGTACAAATTTAACTTACAAAGGTTTTGATTTTAATGCTGTAGGAGCATTCAAAAGTGGTGGAATTTTGGTAAGTACACTTTACGGAAGTGCTAGTTATTTGAACTTATTGAATGGTCGTAGCAGTAACGTGAATGTAGATTACTGGACTCCAACTAATACTGATGCAGAATTCCCGAATCCAAATGGTATTAGAAGTGGTGACAATCCAAAATACATGTCAACTATGGGATACTTTGATGGTTCTTATTTAAAAATCAGGTCTATAACTCTTGGTTATACTTTGCAACAAGATTTTATGAAAAAAGTAGGTATTGATAAATTAAGAGTATATACTTCAGTTCAGAATCCATTTGTTTTCTTTTCTCCTTATCATGATATGTCTGGCATGGATCCGGAAACCAACTCGTATGGTGATCAAAATCAGGCAGTAAATTCTTATCCAAATAGAATTTTGGTTATTGGTACAAATACACCATCAACCCGTAACTTTTTATTTGGAGTTAACTTAACATTTTAATAAATAGAAATAATTATGAAACGATATATATATAAGAATATAATTATAGGATCCGTAGCTTTGTTTAGCTTGGCAGGTTGTTCCGATATATTAGAAGAAAAACCACATGATTTTTATGAACCAGGCTATTTTAAAACAGAACAAGGTGTACTACAAGGATTAACATCTCATTATGCTAATTTGCGTTGGTTGTATGGAAATGCTTATTTCTATAATTCATTAGAAACAGGAACAGATGAGGCTACTTACGCACAAAGTGCAGATGGTAACTTCAAAGACCATGATTTGTCAGGCGTTGGATCAATTACTCCAAGTTCGAGCCGTTCGGATGTGTTGTGGAATAACTCTTTTTCGGATATTAATACAGCCAATGGAATCATTGAAAACGGCGCTGCCGTAGGAGTTGCTCCGAGTCTTATTGCAGAATCTAAATTCTTTAGAGGATTTGATTATTTCTTATTAGTTCAAACTTTTGGAGGTGTGCCTTTAGATTTAGGAACTGGTGAATTAGCTTTTAATAGTAAACCATCAAGATTTTCAGTTCGTAATACTGTGCCACAGGTTTATACTAAAGCTATTTTCCCTGATCTAAGAGCCGCTGTTGCTGAATTGCCAGACGCGTCAAGATTAACAGGAACAGCAACTAAAACATTGGCACGTTTATATTTAGCAAAAGCTTACTTAACATACGCTTGGTGGCTACAAAACCCAAATAACATTCCAACTTATCCAGATGCTCCGCGAACTGACCCTGATGGTCACAATGCGCAATGGTATTTCCAAGAGGCCTATAATGTTGCTTTAGAAGGTATTAATAATGCTGGGTCAAATTTTTCTTTACAACCTTATTACTATGATGTTAATTTAGGTTCTAATGATCGCAATAAAGAGATGTTGCTTTATGCTGATCATACCGAAGCCAATGAGTATTATAATGGATCTAGCCTTACATACGCTAATGGTGGTGGTGCAGATAACTTTGCTGGGTGGATGTTTACTTGGAATTATACTGCTATCAAAAGTAAAAATGCAGCAGGAGCTTTAGTATCACCTGTTCAACGTGAAGCGGCTCAGCCATTAGGACGTCCATGGGTTCGTATGACGCCAACTATTGAAGTTATTACAAATACATTCGCTGATAAAGCAAATGATTCCCGTTATGACGGAACTTTTACAACTGTATATCGTGGTAATTGGAATTTAAAAGGAACTGGATTAACCGATGTTACTACATTATATAATGCAAATTCACTGCCAGTAACTTCTAAAGATGCGATACTATCATTTTTGGATAGCGAGCCTGCTACTCCTATTACATATCCTTCCGGAGGAGGAGATAGTGGTGTTGGAGCTGGAGTTTTACCAGGCAGAGCTGATTATGTAATTTCACCAAATGGAATTAGTAGAATTGTTTATCCAGGACTTTGGAAATTAGGACCATATCGTACAGACAATGCAGGTACTTTGGGTCAGCCAAATGCTGCAAGTACAAGACCTTTCCCAATTGCTAAATTCTCAGAACTTTATTTTGTTGCAGCTGAAGCGGCAGTAAAAGGAGCTACCGGACCAAAAACTGCAAGAGACCTTATAAATGTTATTCGTGCTCGTGCTGGAAAATGGCGTTGGAGTAATAATGGAAATGTGGCCAAAGTTGCCGATAATAGTGCAGCACTTACAGCAGCAACTCCAGCAACTATCGATGTCAATTATATTTTAGCAGAACGTTCTCGTGAATATTTTGGTGAAGGATATCGTTGGTACGATTTAGTACGCACACAAAAATGGAATGAGTTAGCAGGTACTTATACAATTGGTGGAGCTTCTTATGGCAATCACACTCCTACAAAGGTGACAAGAACGATACAGCCATATCATTATTTAAGACCTATCCCAACCGGACAACTTGATGGTATGGAAATGACGGACGCTGAGAAAAAGGCGTATCAAAACCCAGGATACTAGGTAATGTTTTTAAAACAAGTTCAAATAAAGTAATTACCTATTAATTATAAATATAGTTTTACGCAACAGCTTCATAATTAGTTTAGGTTTGTTTTGGTTAAGAGCCGAGAGTAATTTACTCTCGGCTTTTTAATATCAAAACAACACACATTTCATTATTAAGTCCAACTTAAATAAAAACAGTTTGCTTACCATCAAAATCACTTTTCTCAATGGAAATTCTTAAAATAAATGAATAAAAAAAAACGCATTAAAAAATGCGTTTTTAAATAGTTTTAAATTCTCTTTAAAGAGAAAATTTCAATGTCTTATAATTTCATTTTTTTGGCATCTTCAACAAATTGAGCTAGACCAATATCTGTCAATGGGTGTTTTAATAATCCTTTGATAGCCGATAAAGGTCCTGTCATTACATCAGATCCTAATTTGGCACAATTCACGACATGCATGGTATGACGTACAGAAGCTGAAAGAATTTGAGTTTCAAAACCATAATTATCATAGATTTCTCGTATTTCAGAAATCAAATGCATTCCGTCTGTAGAGATATCATCTAATCTTCCTAAAAATGGCGAAACATAAGTAGCTCCAGCTTTAGCAGCCAAAAGAGCTTGGCCTGCTGAAAAAACTAGAGTAACATTCGTTCTTATTCCTTTGCTTGAAAAGTATTTACATGCTTTTATACCATCTTCAATCATTGGCAATTTTACTACAATTTGCTCGTGCAATGCTGCTAATTCTTCTCCTTCAGTAATCATTCCATCATAATTAGTTGAAATTACTTCGGCAGAAACATCTCCATCTACGATGTTACAAATATTGATATAATGTTGTAAAATATTTTCTCTTCCTGTAATTCCTTCTTTCGCCATTAATGATGGGTTTGTAGTAACGCCATCTAATACTCCTAAAGCTTGTGCTTCTTTAATATCCTGCAAATTTGCTGTGTCAATAAAAAATTTCATTCGGTTGTTTTTTAAGTTTAAAAATTAATTGGTTAAATAGATTGTATAATTACTATTATAAATTAGTTATGCCAAAAAGAATAGGGTTGATAACACATTAGTATCCAACCCTATTTTTCACAATTAACTAATTAACAAATTTTAGATGTATTGATTGATAATGTTTTCAAACAATTCTTGTTTACCACTTTGTAATTGAAGTTCACCATTTTCTTGAGCTATTTTGTATAATGCTTGTAAATCTAGTTTTCCTTCTTCGAAAGCTTTTCCCTTTCCTGAATCAAATGAACTGTATCTTTCTGTTCTTAATTTATCATAAGGAGAAGAAGTGATGATTTTATCAGCAGTCAATAATGCTCTTGCAAAAGTATCAGCTCCACCAATGTGTGCTAAGAAAACATCTTCCAAATCTGTAGAGTTTCTTCTAATTTTAGCATCAAAATTAATTCCACCACCTTGTAATCCACCTGCTTTCAAGAACACCAACATGGCTTCGGTAGTTTCCTGAATGTTATTTGGAAATTGATCTGTATCCCATCCATTTTGGTAATCTCCTCTGTTAGCATCTAAACTTCCTAACATTCCAGCCTTTGCCGCTACTGCAATTTCGTGTTGAAAAGTATGTTGTGCCAATGTAGCATGGTTTACCTCGATATTCATTTTGAAATCTTTCTCTAAACCGTATTGGTGTAAAAATCCAATAGCAGTAGCACAATCGAAATCATATTGATGTTTCATTGGCTCCATTGGTTTTGGTTCGATGAAGAAGTTTCCTTTGAAACCTTGTGCTCTAGCGTAATCTCTAGCTTGTGCCAAAAATTGTCCCATGTGATCCAATTCTCTTCCCATATCTGTGTTTAGCAAAGACATATACCCTTCACGTCCTCCCCAGAAAACGTAATTTTCACCTCCTAATGCAATAGTAGCATCCAAAGCTAATTTTACTTGTCCTCCTGCTCTAGCTACTACATTAAAATCAGGATTAGTAGCTGCACCGTTCATGTATCTTGGATTTGAAAAAGCATTGGCTGTTCCCCAAAGCAATTTGATTCCTGATGCCGCTTTTTTCTCTTTAAGATATTCGGTAATGAAAGCCAAACGTTTTTCTGATTCTGCGAAAGTTGGTCCTTCAGCAATCAAATCATAATCGTGAAAACAGAAATAATCAAATCCCATTTTGCTAATAAATTCGAATGCAGCATCCGCTTTATCCTTAGCCGCTTGGTAAGGATCTGATGATTGATCCCATGCAAAATGCTGCGTTCCTGGTCCAAAAGGATCTCCTCCCTGTCCGCAGAAAGTATGCCAGTAAGAAATAGCATATCTAAAATGTTCACGCATTGTTTTTCCAGCAACAACTTGCTCTGGATTGTAATATTTAAAAGCTAACGGGTTATCTGATTCCTTACCTTCAAATTTAATTTGACCAATTCCTTTGTAGTACTCTTTTTCTCCTAAAATTGCCATCTTCTTATTTTTTTTGTGTTAATATAAATTCTAATTCTTGTTTCCATTTTTGATAGGCTTCCTGATATGGTTCACTATTTTGCAAAGGCAAAAATGTCATCACATGATCATTTTTTGAAATATTTGAACCAAATTTATCAAAATCGCCATCGGTTAATCCCACAGCTCTTGCTGCTCCAACAGCTCCAGTAGTGTTATAAATTTCTATTTCGTGCCCGATTAAAGTTGCTACTGTATTCGAGAAAATTTCGGAACGAAATAAGTTATCGTTTCCTGCGCGAATTACTCCAATCGTAGCATTATCATCTTTTAAACATTCCATTCCATACACAAATGAAAAAGCAATTCCTTCTAAAGCAGCTCTGAATAAGTGCGAGTTACTGTGAATATTTAAATTCAGATTTAAGAAATGCGTACCAATGTTTTTGTTATTAAACATACGTTCAGCACCGTTTCCAAAAGGAATTACCACCAATCCATTTGAACCGATATCAATTTTGGCTGCTTTGTGATTCATGGATTCATAGGTTTCGTCGCCCATATTGTTACGCAACCATCTGTACTGAATTCCAGCTCCGTTGATGTTTAACAATTTTCCAATTTTCGGTTTAGATTCTTCGTAATTTACATGTACAAAATTGTTCACACGAGTACTTTTTCCAACTGTAGTATCAGTAACAGCGTAGAAAACTCCTGAAGTTCCGCCTGTAGCAGCCACTTCGCCAGGATTTAAAACATTTAAAGAAAGTGCATTATTCGGTTGGTCACCTGCTCTATACACTACAGGAATCCCAACTGGCAATCCAGATTCTTTGGCTCCTTTATCGTTTAAAACTCCTTGATTGCTGAAATTCTCTACAATAGTTGGAGTCATTGAAGTTTCAATTCCGTAATATTCCAACAACCAATCGGCTACTTTGTTTTCTTTGTAATCCCAAAGCATTCCTTCGGATAAACCATTTTTGGTAGTGGTAATATCGCCCGTCAATTTATAAGCGATATAATCTCCCGGAAGCATATATTTGTACACTTTTGAATACACTTCAGGCTCATTTTCTTTTACCCATTTTAGTTTTGAAGCGGTAAAATTCCCCGGAGAATTCAGCAAATGTGTCATACATTTTTCTTCACCTAATTCTTCAAAAGCTTTGTTTCCAATCGCCACTGCTCTACTGTCACACCAAATAATAGAATTACGTAATGAATCTCCGTTTTTATCAACCACGACTAAACCGTGCATTTGATAAGAGATTCCAACTCCTTTTATTTTTGAAGCGTCAATATTTGCCTCGCGAATGGCTCTTTTGGTTGCTACGCAAATGTGCTGCCACCAAATTTCAGGATCTTGTTCTGCCCAATCCGATTGCAATGAAACAATTTCCATTTCGTTTTGAGGTTCATTCAAAACAATTACTTTTTTTCCAGTTTCTGCTTCCACCAAGGCTACCTTGATCGAAGAACTTCCAATATCATATCCTATATAATACATAACTTATAATGATTCTCTTATTATTAAATTGGTTGGTACATAATGTTGTATGGGTATTTCGTTGGCTACAAATTCGGCTCCTTTAGTTCCCAATTCTTTAAAATCAGTTGACACTACCGAAATGCCTTTGTATATAAATTTTTTCATCGGAGTTTCATTATACGATAAAAACCCAACGTCTTTTCCCGGTTCTAAATTTTTCTCTCGGCATTGTTCCAAAAACTGGCCCAAAAAGCGGTCACTCACACTGATATAAGCAATTCCACTCTTTATTTCAAAACCTTTTAACTTGGTTATTACTTTACATTTGAAGTCAAAATCAACACAGAATTTTTTAAAATATTCCAAGGTTTCTTTTGGGTGATAGGTGTAATCTGGATATACGAAATGAATTTCCTGATACTTTTCAAACAGTGTTTTTCCTTCCGTTAAACATTGATAAAAAGATTTTCCAAAATCCTGAAAAATGTAATTGCTTTTTACTTTAGAATGAATGTTCCAGTCAATTAACAACAATTTTTCATTAGCAATTACTGACAAAATCGAAGGGATTTCTTTATTGTCAAAATTCATTACCACGTATTTATAATACTTTCCGATGCTATTATTGATAATGGTTTTGAAATTATCAATGTTGTAATGATGAAATTGAACATCTGTAATAATATTGTCTGGTAAATTATTCACAAATGAATGGTACAAAACTTCTTTATATGCCTTAAAAGTGTCCAAAACCAAAAGTACTTTTCGGGTTTCACCCAATACATAATACCCTTTGTTAGGCACGGATTCAATTATTTTTTGATCTTTTAAAACAGAATACGCTTTAAAAACCGTGTCCCTAGACAACTGATTATTTTGGCAAAGACTATTCACAGATGGCAACGCATCCCCTTTATTCAAAAGGTGCTCAGCGATAGCATTGTTTATTCCATTTACTATTTGCTGGTATTTTGGAATATCACTATCGTGGTTAATTTCTAAAATAAAATTGTCTTGACTCATCTAACGTGTACTGTTCTGTTCCGGTATGCTAAATTATATATTTTTATCATATAAAAAAATGATTTTTGAAAATTTATATTTTTTTAACAAAAGGGCTTCTCTTTTATAAAAAAGTGGCTTATTTTTTTACACTGAGTATTTATTAATTTAGGTATATTTGTTTTTATTAGAACTATATAAGACTATGGAAGAGAATAAAGATGTTACGATTTATGATATTGCCGAAAAATTAAATCTTGCTACTTCGACCATTTCACGCGCCTTGCAAGATCACCCAACAATTAGCAAAAAAACTATCAAAAAAGTAAAGGAGATGTCCGAAAAAATGGGCTACGTTCCTAATACTCTGGCAGCAGGTTTGCGTGGAAATAAAACCAAAACTATTGGTGTTTTAATTCCGACCATTACTCAACCCTTCCTGTCTTCATTAATTAGTGGTATCGAAATTACAGCACAAAAATCAGGTTATAACGTTATTATTATGCAATCCCATGACTCCTATGAAGTAGAAGTCAATTTAGCAAAATCATTATACAGCAACAGAGTTAGTGGTGTTATTAGCTCTTTGGCGATGGAAACTCGTAACACCTCCCATTTTGATCAATTTACTTCCAACAATATTCCACTTGTCTTTGTCGATAGGGTTCCGAAAGACTATAACACTTTTAGAGTAATTATTGACAACTATGCAGCGGGTTACAAAGCGACCAAACACCTTATCGAGCAAGGCTGCAAACGCATTGCCCATATTACCGCAGGCTCAGAATTTGGTAATTTATACAATGAAAGAAAAAGAGGGTATCTCGAAGCATTAAAAGATTTCAATTTACCTATCGAAGATGAACTAATTGTGAATCTAAAAACAGTTACTTACGAAGATGGAGTTGAGGCGAGTAACCGATTATTCGATATGAATCCAATGCCTGATGGTGTTTTTGCTTCGGGAGATATTATTGCGGTTAGTGCCGTACAAACCGCTAAAAAAAGAGGTCTAAAAGTTCCTGAAGATATTGCTGTTATTGGATTTAACAATGACCCAATTTCTCAAATTATCGACCCAAACATTTCAACCATAACGCATCCTGCTGAAAAAATGGGTAAAGCATCTGCCGAAATTATTCTGAAAACGATAAAATCTCCCAAAAAGGACGAAGTTAAAGAGATTACTTTTTTAAATACTGAAGTACTGATTCGAGAATCTAGCCAGAGGAAATAAAATAATTCGGATAGTTTCAATACTGATTGCACGAATTTCTGCGTTGAATAATCATCATGAACTGAATGATTTACTTAAAATTTTTATTCAGAATCTGATTCTTTAGTATTCTTTTGCTGATTCATTTTAGTCACTAAAGCTTTCAACCGTAAAGCTCTTTCTTGCTTCTCTTCTTGCAATTTAGCCTTTTTCCGGTTCAGCAATTTGGTATGCAAAGCCTTATTTTTAGTGTTTTTTTCAGGTCCTTTTGCCATGATTTATAATCTTCTATTAAATACAGCGGCAAAGATAAATAATTATTAAGAGCAAGAATTGATTCATTTGTAATCATAAAAAAAAAACGGAAATGACTTTGACAGTCATTTCCGTTTTCTACTACATCACTAAAGATGCAGAATCTAACACCCGAATGGATCAATTACCTAGTATAAACTGAAATATTGTTACCATTTCTTAATTTCAACTCGGTAAGTGTAAGGTTAACTATATCATAAGTTGTTGAAGAACCATTTATAGTAAGTGTTACTTTACTATCTCCTCTATCATAAGTACCTGTTTGTATAGTTAATGCACAAGGACTAATAGTAGAATCATAATCACCCGATTCTAATGAATGACCATCAACCTTTAAGTTAATATAATCATGATTACAGCCACTTACATTTTGTGGCGGATCTGTTAATGTTTCTACCCCATTAACATTGGTACCTACTTTTACAATACTCCATTTCCCAACTATTGTGGCAATTGTATCCCCTTCGTTTTCGTCATCAGAATTACAAGACATTGTAAATAATCCGATACTTAATAGTAAAGCAAATATTATTCTTTTAGTTTTCATGTCGTTTTTTTTTAAAGATTAATAATTGCTAAATTACTTTTAGAGCGTCTGAAAACTGTTACATAATTTTTTACATCTTTTATATTATTAACATAACGTTGTAAAATATGATCATGCAAATGTTTCTTGTAAAAGGGATCTCATCAAATGACTCACTAGACAGAGATTCCTCCTTCATCAGGAATGACAATTTTGTAAAAAAAAGCATAATAACCCACAAATGCCCTAGCCCCGATAGAAGCGGCATCCTTTTGTGCCGGGGTTCGGCACAAAAGATATAGCGGATAGCGGGGAAATAGCTCCTAATAAAAACCTTTACACTCTCGATTCTATTGCTTATTTTTGCACTCTATAAAAAATAATCATGACACAGAATCCAGAAAGATATACGATTACGGCAGCTTTGCCTTATACTAACGGGCCAATACATATTGGGCATTTGGCGGGAGTTTATGTTCCTGCTGATATTTATTCGCGTTACCTGCGTTTGCAAAATCGCGATGTATTGTTTGTGTGCGGAAGCGATGAACACGGGGTGGCTATTTCTATGAAAGCCAAAAAAGAAGGCGTAACACCACAGGAAGTAATCGATAAATATGACGGAATTATTCGTAAATCGTTCTCTGATTTTGGAATTGCATTTGACAACTATTCTAGAACTTCGGCTAAGATTCACCATGTAACCGCTCAGGAGTTCTTTAAAAAACTATATGACAACGGTGATTTTATCGAAGAAGTAACCGAACAATTGTATGATGCGAAAGCAGATCAATTTTTAGCAGACCGATTTGTTACTGGAACTTGTCCAAAATGTGACAATCCCGAAGCGTATGGTGACCAATGTGAAAAATGTGGTTCTACACTAAACGCAACCGACTTAATCAACCCAAAATCGACTATTACAGGAGAAACTCCAATTCTTAAAAATACAAAACACTGGTTTTTGCCTTTGGACAGATATTCGGATTTTTTAACTGAATGGATTTTGGTTGGACACAAAAACGACTGGAAACCGAATGTTTATGGTCAGGTAAAATCTTGGATTGATGGTGGATTAGAGCCTCGTGCCGTAACGCGTGACCTGGATTGGGGAATCGATGTTCCTGTTGAAGGTGCCGAAGGTAAAAAATTATACGTTTGGTTTGATGCTCCTATTGGTTACATTTCGTCAACCAAAGAATGGGCTCAAAGAGAAGGAAAAGACTGGACACCGTACTGGAAAGACAAAGGAACGAAATTGGTTCACTTTATCGGGAAAGATAATATTGTGTTTCACTGTGTGATTTTCCCTGCCATGTTAAAAGCGGAAGGAAGTTATATTTTACCAGATAATGTACCTGCCAATGAGTTCTTGAATTTGGAAGGAAATAAATTATCTACTTCTAAAAACTGGGCGGTTTGGTTGCACGAATACTTGGAAGAATTTCCTAATCAGCAAGATGTTTTACGTTATGCATTGACATCAAACGCTCCTGAAACTAAGGATAATGATTTTACGTGGAAAGATTTTCAGGCGAGAAATAACAATGAATTGGTGGCTATTTTTGGAAACTTCATCAATCGTGTGGTGGTGTTGACCAATAAATATTACAACGGTCTTGTACCTCAACCCAATGAATTATCAGAAGTGGATGAGCAAACTTTAGCAGAATTGAAAGCGTATCCGGCTGTAATTTCAAGTTCGGTAGAAAGATACCGTTTCCGTGAGGCGTTGGGTGAATTAATGAATGTAGCTCGTTTGGGTAATAAATACCTGGCCGATGAAGAGCCTTGGAAAATGATTAAAACGGATGAAGCGCGTACGCAAACTCAAATGTATGTTGCTTTACAAATTGCCGGTGCATTGAGTGTTTTATGCGAACCGTTCTTACCGTTTACAGCAAATAAATTGACCCGAATTTTAAAAATTGAAAACCAATTGAATTGGAATTCTATCTCTGAAACATCCGATTTAATTCCTGCCGGACATCAAATTGGTGAAGCCGAATTGCTTTTCTCTAAAATCGAAGACGAAGAAATTCAGAAACAAATTGATAAATTAGAAGCAACCAAAACTGCTAACAGTGCCGAAAACAAAGTAGCAGAACCACAAAAAGATTTGATTCAGTTTGAGGATTTTGCAAAAATGGATATCCGTGTGGGAACAATCTTGGAAGCAGAGAAAATGCCAAAAGCCAATAAGCTTCTAATTTTGAAAGTTGATACCGGAATTGATGTTCGCACGATTGTTTCAGGAATTGCCGAGAGTTTCAAACCGGAAGATATCATTGGAAAACGAGTGACAGTTTTAGTGAATCTAGCTCCAAGAAACCTACGTGGTGTAGAAAGTCAGGGAATGATTTTAATGACCAATAATGCTGAAGGAAAATTGGTTTTTGTGAATCCTGATGCTGATGGTGTTGCAAATGGAGAAACGATAAATTAAAAGATAAAAACACAGATTGCACAGATTGCCACAAATTAATTAGTAATTTGTGGCAATCTGCATTTATAAACAACAACCAAATGAAAATCACCAAACCAAGATTAGCATTAATCTACGGTATGTTAGGCATTTTGATTTTCCCGAATTACGTTTTACAATACGCCGTTTTCTTTGAAAAAACTTATTTCAAAGAAGTAAAAATTGAACAAATTTCAAGTACTTGTAAACATATTTTTTTTATATTTCCGCAAAAAAACTATGCTAAAAAATTACTTACTTCTGTCTTTATTACTAACTACTATAATTTCAAAATCTCAAGAAGTAGTTAACACAACTCCAGTTGCTCTCAAAAAAAACAAATCCGTTTTTCAGGTAGTTAATGACGCTAAAAAAGAAACAACCATTTTTGTAAGCGACAAAGAAAAAGTAAAAGCGATTCGTCTTAACAAAGACATGCAAATTATTGATTCTTTATCAACAAAAAGATTAGATCCAGCTACGTATAGTGCAATGATTGGATATAATGAGAAAAACTCAAATATCAATTTGTTTTGGACTTCTGCTAACCACAAAGAAATTTTTGTACAACAATTTAATTTTGACAAGCTCAAGGAAGAAAACAAAACTTATTCAGCACCTTTAAAAGATGAAAAATTTATTCAAAATTTTTCTCAAAATGAAAAATTTTACATCATGACTATTTTAAAAAATAGTAACAAATTGAAATTTTATATTTTTGACAACAATGGAATCTTAGAAGAAAAAATAATTGATTTAGCAGGTTTCAATTTTTTCAAAGATGATTATACGAAAACCAATTTATACGGAATATTCAACGAAAGTTTTTATGGTTCAGAGATGCCGTTTTCACTTGAAAAAATAAGACCTGAAAACCCAACCTCTCTTGTAGAAAGTTCTAAAAAAAGAAAATGTTATTCAAATGAAAATAAAATTATTTTAACGTTTGATGACAATGTAGATTACACCCAAATGATAACTTTAAATTTGGAATCATTTACTGCCAAAGAACAAATTATAAAAAAACCATCAATACCTGAAGATCGTAACTACTTACACTCAAATTCATTTTTAATTGACAACAAATTGTATCAGATGAAATCTTCATCCAAACAATTAATAATGACTATAAAAGATTTAGACGACAACCTAATTAAGAGTTATGAAGCTACAGACACCAATCCTATCATTGACTTTAAAAACAGTAATATCGTTCAAGAAAAGGGTGACCAATCAAATAAACGAATATTAGAAACATCTGCGCAATTCATAAGAAAAACCAACAACTCAAATTCTGGAATATCGTGTTATAAATTAAACGGCAATTATTTAGTTACTATAGGAAGTGTTTCCAAAGAACAACAAAACAACACTGGAGCGATGGTTGGTGCAATGTTTGGAGTTGCAGGAGTATTAGCAGGCGCATTGATTGATGCAGCTATCGATAATCCAACCATGCAAAGTTTCGATTCTTATGCCAATAGAAAAGTTGTTTATATTACTGGTTTATTTGACCAAGAAGGAAAACATATAGAAGGCGAAATTAATCCTATTGCTTTTGACAAGTTGCGCATTTTCCTTGACAAGAAAACAGATTTTACCTCACAAACCTTATACAAAATGAATCAATCATACTACTTCGGATATTACGACAATACGACCAAAGAATATACAATTAGAAGATTTCAAGACTAAAAAAATGAACCTAAAAGTAATCGCATTCGACGCTGATGATACTTTATTTATCAACGAAACTTACTTTGATGAAACCGAGAAAAAATTCTGTGGTTTGATGGAAGATTACCTTTCACATCAAGGAATTTCGAAGGAATTATTCAAAATTGAAATTGACAATCTCAAGCTGTATGGTTATGGCATCAAAGGTTATATCCTTTCGATGATTGAGGCAGCAATGAAAATTTCAAACAATACTATTCCAGTAGAAGTCATCGAAAAAATCATTCAATACGGAAAAGAATTACTAGAAAAGCCAATCGTTTTATTGGATGGCGTTGAGGAAACTCTGGAAGCTTTACACGGTAAATACAAGTTAGTGGTTGCTACCAAAGGCGATTTATTAGACCAACGCAGAAAATTACACAATTCAGGTTTAGGACATTATTTTCATCATATTGAAGTAATGTCAGACAAACAAGTTGTGGATTATGCGGATTTAATTAAACGTTTAGAAATAAAACCAGAGGAATTTTTCATGATTGGTAATTCGTTAAAATCGGATGTTTTGCCTGTTCTGGAAATTGGCGGTCATGCTGTGCATATTCCGTTTCACACCACTTGGGCGCATGAAAAAATTGACCACAACGTAGAGCATAAAAACTTTCATGCCTTTGAAAAAATTACCGAAGTTTTGCCGCTATTGAACTTATAAAAATCCTTTCAAAAAAAGAAGACCTAGCTAAAATGCTTTTTATTTAGTATTTTAGCTAGGTTTTATAATTTGCAGAAATAGCAGTTTCAAAATAGTTTACTTTATTATAATCTCAAAAAAATGAAAACGCTTTTAGACTTGGACAATTGGAATCGAAAAGAACATTTTCTTTTCTTTAAACAAATGCAAGAACCTTTTTTTGGAGTAAACATAAACATCGATTGTACCAAAGCCTATGTGACATCCAAAACCTTGGATACCTCTTTTTTTATCTATTATTTACACAAAACATTAGTAGCTGTAAATGCTTTTGAAAGTTTTCGGTATCGCATTGAAAACACTCACATTTACGTTCACAACAGAATCGATGCATCAGCAACTATAAGCCGTGCTGACGGAACTTTTGGTTTTTCACTGATACAATTTCATTCTGATTATTCGATTTTTGAGCAAACTGCATTGGCAGAAATTGAACGTGTACAAAATACCCCAGGATTATTTACCCGAGAATTTAATGATGATAACCTCATTCATTTTTCGGCAATTCCCTGGATTAATTTCACTTCGCTTTCTCACGCTCGGAGCATGACTTATCCTGATAGTTGTCCTAAAATTTCTTTTGGAAAAATGACATTCTCAAATGATGGTAAACGAATCATGCCGATGTCTATCCATGTGCATCACGGATTAATGGATGCCATACATGTAGGTCAGTTTGTAGATTATTTTCAAGAAATAATGAATCAGTAACTTGAAAAGATAAAAACGGAACAATTTTTGTGAATTCTTTCAAAACCAACCTTATATCCTATAAGTAACTATGAAAAAATTACTACTTCTTTTTATTCTAATCCAATGTAACTCAGTTTTGAGTCAAACGATATTGGCTACTACACCATTGGAATTCAAAAAATCTAAGGATTATAGACAAATCATAACAGCAGAAAATACAGACACTCACGATATCTTTACTTTTGCTTCCGACAAAGAGAATCTTACCATTCTAAAATACAACAGCGCTTTGTTTTTATCTAACCAACTTACCTTACCAAGACCTGACATTAATTACAAACAACTAACTGGGTATAGTTTTAATAACGAAGGAAATCCAACTATTTATTGGTCTAACCAAGATCTTACAAAGATAATGGCTGTCCAATATGATATGAATACCAAAACGACGACGGCTACTTTCAATTACGATCTTCAGTTTTTCAACCAAACTGTTATTACACAATTTCAAGAAAACAACACATTCTATATACTTGCTCAAAAACATTTTGAAGAAAAATTAGTATTGTATATTTTTAAAGATGGAAAAAAAGAAGAAAAAACGCTGAATTTCAGTTCTTTTAAATTCAAAAACAGTAAAAACCAACCTATAGCTTTTAGCAAAATCCTTGAAGTTTGTCCCATTGAAAAAATTGAAACCAATCAATTCAACCCTCTATTCAAAGGCACTCAAAAAACAAAATTATACGTTGGAAAAAACAGATTACTGCTCACATTTGACCATAACGACAATGAAACACAAGCCTTTGACATTGACCTTATGTCTTTTAAAATTCTAGAAAAAAACTTTCCAAAGACTGCAACCAAAAACTATGTCAGCCTATCTAATTCCTATTACCACGAGAATAAAATATACCAATTTAAAGTCAATGCTGATGAATTGCTATTTGAAATAAGAAATTATGACACCTCAGATATAATCAAAAGTGTTTTGGTTTCGCATACAGAAAAAATTCCATTTAAAACCTCTCCTTTATGGTTACAATTTGAAGGACAAAAGCCGCAAGAATTAAAAAATACTTCCAAATTTTTACACCAATTAGTGTATTTGGAAGTAGGATTGACTGTTTACAAAACCTCCAATTCCATTCTAATCACATTGGGAGGAACTGGTAATACACAATCTACCGGAAGCAATTACAACGGCGATTTAACCTTTAACTATATTCCAACGACTGTCTATTTTGAAAGTGTATTTGATAAAAAATTAAATAACAACAAACAAACCCAAGATCCTCTTGCAATCGATTTTATATCAGGTTTTTTGCAAGAACATAACGAAGTAACTTTATCGAGCATTATCCGCTACAAAGGCTACTACATTATGGGCTATTATGATACTTATGCTAAAAAATACACCATGCGTAAATTTATCGATGGTTTTGATCGCTAATTTTAGGCTTAGAAAAAATATAGGATAAATAGATTACTTCTTAATCTCAAAAGGTGTTGCAGGCAAACTTTCTTTAGAAAACAAGTTAGCATCAGCAGGATTATCAGCCCATGCGTAACGTACAACGGTTGGATTCTTAATTTCGGTATTCCAAACTTTCACTTGATTTCCACTGATTTCCGCTTTTGCCCAAACAAAATGTTTCCCATCATTCGAAATTGCAAATGATTTTAGCTCTGCTCCATTTTTAATCATTAATCCTTTTCCAACATCTTTAAAATCAATAATCACTTGATCATTTCCAAATATATATTTACTAGGAGAAGGACTGGAAGCAACTAATTTTGTCTCGCAGTACGCTAATTTTCGAGCTTGCAGTGCCAAACGTTTTCCAACATCTTCTTTATTTAACGGATGAATATCGTTCCATTCGCCAATATCAGTAATAACAGCCATTCCAGTATTTGGAACAGACAAGGTTTCAAATTGTTCTTGTCGCAAAACTGCCCAATTGCTTTCGGTTGGTTCTGTTTTGGTTTCCATAAAGTTGGCTAGTTGTACAAAAATAAACGGAAAGTTACCTTGCTTCCAATTGGCCCTCCAATCAGTAATCATCGTTGAAAATGCCTGTTTATAACCAGATGGATTTCCTGCATTAGACTCGCCTTGGTACCAAATCACACCTTTTATTTTAAAATTTAAAAGTGGCGCAATCATTGAGTTGTACAATCCTTCCGGCTTCCATCTGATAAATGTTGGTCCAGCCAAAGGAGGCATTTCAGTTCCTAACTTATATTTCCACGCTCCTTTTAAATCGATAGTATCATTATCAACAGCCAAAAAATAAGGTTTATCTAAAACAAATCCGCCTTTTCCTGCACTATTAACCACACGAACTGTGATAGTATTTTTACCTTCTTTCAAAATTCCTTCTTTTACTTCGTAACGCCTTGGAGGATATTGATAACCAGTTGTACCCACAAATTCGCCATTGAGATACACGAAATCCTGATCAACAATTCGGCCTAAAAATAATTTAGCTGCCTTTCCTGCAAATGATTTTGGAACGTTGATTTCTTTTTTAAACCAAACCACACCATTTACATTTCCTAAAGATTCATTAGCCCAAAAACCTGGAATTTGCATCTCTTTCCAATCTGAAATATCTATATTATTTTGATTCCAAATTGGTTTCCCGCTGGACATTCCTTTATCAATCAAATTCATTTCGGCGTACCAATCATCGTTTCTTTTAGTATCGCTTTTGGTAATTTCATCGATTAGAGCATCACTCTTATATTTTTGCGCCTCTTGAAATGCGGCTGGAAAAGATTTTAAAGCTTTTTCACTCATCCAGGATTCTACTGGAGAACCGCCAAGAGCCGAGTTTATTAATCCAATTGCAACTCCTTCTTTTGCAAAAATGTCTTTAGCAAAAAAATAAGCCACCGCCGAAAACTCCAATACATTTTTTGGAGAACATGATACCCATGAACCCGAATCAAAATCGGTTTCTTCTTTCTTAAAATTGTATTTATCCGCTACCAGAAATTGCCTGATTTTCGAATTGGTTGCACTCTCAATTTCCTTAGCATATTTTTCTTTAAGACGCTCCATAGGCAATTCCATATTGGATTGTCCTGAACAAACCCAAACATCTCCAAACATAACATCCGAAACTGTAATTGTGTTACTACCTTCAAATACCATTTCGTAAGGACCTCCTGCCTTTTGTTTTGGTAATAAGATTACCCAATTACCGGCCGAATCGGCTTTCGTTTTATAAATTTTCGAATTGAATTTTAAAATTATATTCTCATTGGCGGCAGCCCAACCCCAAATTTTTAATTCTGTGTTCCGTTGCAAAACCACACCGTTACTTATTAACTTTGGTAACTTAATTTGTGCTTCTAATGGATTTATTTGAAAAACCAAAAGAGCGAATAGAATTAAAAGTGTATTTTTCATTTTTATAATGTAATTAAGTAACTGTAATTGTTCTAATAAAGTAATGCAGATAGAAAAATATGCAAATAAATTTTTTTCTTCAAATACAAAACTATAAATTTACGCAACCGATTGCAAGTTAAAATCGTTATTTATTTAGTTTAAATTTATTGATACCTTTTTAAAAAACTAAATTTATTAAGAAATAAGCAACATAAAAGCAGAATTATTCCAATATGAGATATTCAAAAATTCAAAATATTACTTTTATATGTATCCTTTTTTTATTGTCTTTGACTGTCAATGCACAAAAAGATTATAAACTATGGCTGCAATACTCTCCTATCAAAGATTCTGAAACAGTTTCTAAATACAAGAAAAACACTCAGGGAATTATTCAATTAGGAAACTCTGAAACATTAAAAATTGCCAAAACTGAATTACAAACAGCTTTGCAAAATATGCTCGGCAACACAATCGACTTATCTGAAAAAAAAGGGAACAACATTATTATTGGTACTTTTTCTTTATTGGATAAAAATATTCAAAACCAAACACAATCAGACTTTGATAAAATACAAAAAGACGGTTACCTTATTAAAACCATTTCATCCAAAAACATTAAAAATACAGTAATCACAGGAAAAACCGATGTTGCGGTTTTATATGGTGTCTATAATTTTTTGCGATTAATTCAAACCAATAAATCCATTGAAAATCTCAACATTGTAGATTCTCCTAAAACCGATATCCGAATCTTAAATCACTGGGATAATCTGGACGGGACTGTGGAGCGTGGTTATGCAGGTTCTTCATTATGGAACTGGCAAAAACTACCTCTTTTTATTGATCAGCGTTACATCGATTACGCTCGAGCGAATGCTTCGATTGGTATCAATGGAACGGTTTTGACCAATGTGAATGCCAATGCTTTAATTCTGACTCCACTCTATTTAGAAAAAGTAGAAGCTTTGGCAAAAACTTTTCGCCCTTACGGCATAAAAGTATATTTAACCGCACGTTTTTCAGCTCCTATTGAGATTGGCGGTCTGAAAACAGCCGATCCAACTGACAAAGATGTTATCAATTGGTGGAACCAAAAAGCAAAAGAAATTTATACCCGAATTCCAGATTTTGGGGGATTTTTAGTCAAAGCCAATTCAGAAGGGCAACCTGGACCACAAAATTATGGCAAAAATCACGTTGACGGCGCCAACATGCTTGCCGATGCCGTCGCTCCATTTGGTGGTGTGATTATGTGGAGAGCTTTTGTTTATTCAGAACACGATGCGGATGATCGTGCCAAACAAGCTTATACTGAATTTGTTCCTTACGATGGAAAATTCAGAAAAAATGTAATTGTTCAGGTAAAAAATGGTGCTATCGATTTTCAACCTCGAGAGCCATTTCATCCTATGTTTGGAGCGATGCCAAAAACTCCGCTGATGATGGAATTCCAAATTACTCAGGAATACTTAGGTTTCAGTTCGCATTTGGTCTTTTTGCCCAAACTATACCAAGAAGTTTTACAATCGGATACTTTTAGCAAAGGAAAAGGTTCGACAGTTGCCAAAATCGTCGATGGAAGTTTAAAAAATCATTCGATTAGCGGTATTGCAGGAGTTGCTAATATTGGAAGCGATTTGAATTGGACAGGCCATCCTTTTGCGCAAGCGAATTGGTATGGATTTGGAAGGCTCGCTTGGAACCCATATTTAGACGCAGAAACGATTGCCGATGAATGGTTACGCTCTACTTTTTCCAACGATCAAAATTTTATTACACCTGTCAAAAAAATGATGCTCGATTCAAGAGAAACTGTTGTAAATTATATGACGCCATTGGGTTTACACCACATTATGGCAACCAATCATCATTATGGACCAGGACCTTGGGTAAACAATTTATCCAGACCCGAATGGAATCCCGTATATTATCATAAAGCGGATGCTAACGGAATAGGTTTTGATCGTTCCAATAAAGGTACAAAAGCCACAACACAATATTTTCCAGAAGTAGGAAAAGAATTTGACAACGTAGAAACCTGTCCAGAAAAATATTTACTATGGTTTCATCATGTATCGTGGGACTATAAATTAAAGAACGGAAATACGCTTTGGAATGGAATCGCTTTGAAATACCAAGAAGGTGTTGACCAAGTAAAAGCGATGCAGACCACTTGGAATTCGGCCGAAAAATATATCGATACTCAACGCTTCAAAGAAGTACAAATGCTATTGGGAATTCAATATCAAGAAGCCAAATGGTGGCGAGATGCTTGTTTATTGTATTTTCAAGAATTTTCAAAAAAACCATTACCCAATGGAGTGGAAAAACCCTCAAAAACATTAGACTATTATAAATCTTTGCAATTTCCTTTTGCACCAGGCATCTAAATCATTTAATAACAATCTAACAATACCTAATCCAATGAAAAACTACCCCCTCTTTTTATTTTTACTTTCGACAATTACAATTACCACTTGTAATGCACAAAACAACACAAAAAAAACTCCAAACTTAAAAGATACTTTTAAAAAAGATTTTTATATCGGAGCGGCTATCAATCAATCACAAATTGAAGAAAAAAACCCTGCTGAAAATGCATTGATTGTTTCTCAATTCAGTAGCATCACCGCCGAAAACATCATGAAATCAATGTTCACACATCCGCAAAAAGATAAATATGATTTTGGCTTGACCGATAAATTTGTAGCTTTTGGACAAAAGAACAACATGTTTATTCATGGACATACTCTAATCTGGCACAGTCAATTAGCCCATTGGATGACTGAAATCAAGGACAGTACTGAAATGAAAAACGTTATGAAAGAACATATCACTACGATTGTTTCTAGATACAAAGGAAAAATTGGCTCTTGGGATGTAGTTAATGAAGCTGTAAATGATGATGGAACTGTACGCAAATCAGTATTTTCAAATCTTCTGGGAGAAAATTTTCTAGCTTATGCTTTCGAATTCGCTTCCAAAGCTGATCCCAAAGCCGATTTATATTACAATGATTACAGCATGACCAATCCTGCCAAAAGAGAAACCGTTATCCGATTAGTAAAAGGAATTCAAGCTAAAGGAATAAAAATTGACGGAATAGGTATGCAAGGCCATTGGCAATTGAATTCTCCAACTATTGATGAAATTGAAAAAAGTATTTTAGCGTATTCTAGCTTAGGAGTCAAAGTAGCCATAACAGAATTGGATGTTTCGGCACTACCTAGTCCTTGGGAAATGAAAGGGGCAGAAATCAGCCAACGATTTGAAAATAGTCCAAAAATGAATCCTTATCCTAATGGTCTGCCTGATTCTGTACAAGTACAATTGGCTAAACGATATGAGGATATTTTTAAATTATTTTTAAAACATAAAGACAAAATCAGCCGAGTTACTTTTTGGGGAATTAACGATGGACAATCATGGCTAAACGATTTTCCTATCAAAGGAAGAACCAATTATCCTTTATTGTTTGATAGAGAATTAAAACCCAAAAAAGCATTTTATAGTGTTATAGAAACTGCTCAAGACAAACAGTCCTTTAAGAAGAAGCTAAAAAACTAAAAAACTCCTTTTTTAGAAGATCATAAAAAAAGCCCTTGCAAAACTTTTTGCAAGGGCTTTATATGTATTGCCATAAATGTTACAATCATTATTATTTTCTGAATTTCGAACTGATTAAATCTTTTGAAAAATCCAATGATTAACCAATTAAGTACGATGAAGTATTACATAAAATTGGGGCGAAATTTTACTCTGCAGTTGTAGGATCAATTATTTCCGAAACAAGGCTAATTTTATTAGCTGGAAATCCTCCTTGACTGGCATGTTCTCTAATCATTTCCTCATTAGGTGCAATATAAACACAATAAATCTTATCCCCTGTCACATAACTGTGCTTCCATTGGATTTCAGGTCCCATTTTACTTAAAACTCCACAAGATATTTTTGAAATATCTTTTAATTGCTCCGAAGTCAAAGCTCCCGCATTAGGAATTTCTCTTTCAATAACATACTTAGGCATAGTAATCAATTAAAAATTAGATAAAAAAATAATGATATAATCTTCCTCAGTCTCTGATACTACTCTGCTATCAACCAATTGATCTATGAGAAACTATCAAAGACATTAGAAACATTTGCTTTTTAAATTAAAAAACTTCAAAAAACAATAGTCAGAATCAAAATCGGCTTTCACAGGAACCTGTAAAAGCCGATTTCTTTACAGTCGCATACTAATTCTTTAAAGCTGTAACAAATAAAACATTCAAACTAACTAATCTCTATTTTGCTTTAAATAATGCGCTGTGTATTACCGTATTAAAGTTACGATTTATTCATTTAAAACAATTCAATTTTAACAAACAAATAACTGAACCAAAAATCCTCTAAACACACTAAAATAAAGAGTCCCATTTTGAAAATTCAAAATGGGACTCTTTGATGACTAAACTACATATTTATTCATTAGAAGTTGCGAAAGCATCTTGTCTCCAGTTTTTAATTTTTGCAACTTTATTATTTGAAAAATCTACTTCGCAAAGACTATTTTTTTGATCATTTTTTATCCAGAAAAACCATTTTCCAGTTTTTACACCAGCAGTATATTCTCCTGAGGCAATTTTATCTCCTGCTTCATTATAAGAAACCCAAATACCATCCAGCTTTCCATCAACAAAATAACCTTCTTGTTGCACTTGCCCATTTTCATAAAAATAGGTCGCTTTTAATTTTTTACCAAAAGGTTCCAAAACAGGTTTTGCATCTTGTGCAAAAATGACTCCTGAAAATAGCATCGCTACTAAAACCACAAACTTTTTCATATCGCTAATTTTTAATTGTTTATATCTTATACTATCAAAATTAGGGACAAAATTTACATTAAAAAAACTTTTACTTAACAATTTGGTAACATAGACAAAAACTTAACATTGGAAATTCATCTAAAACAAAAAAACCAACGCTAAGGCATTGGTTTTTCTAGGTTTATAACGATTTATTTAAAAAATTTGAAATGTAGCAAATTTGAAAAAAAACTATTTCAACAAAGCATCTAACTGTGTTTGCAATGCTCCAGATGATGGTCTTTCTGCATCTGGGCTTACAATTTTCCCATTAGGATCAATCAAGATAAATCTTGGAATTCCAGTTACACCATAACTAGTCACAAAATCAGAAGTCCAATCTTTATCTGCAAATAACTGAATGCCACCCAAGTTTTTATCTGCTACAAATTGTTTCCATTTGTCATGATCTTTTGCTTTATCAATTGAAATGCTCACAAACTCAATGTTTTTCCCATGATATTTTGCTTCAACTTTTTGCAAAAAAGGAATTTCTGCTCTACAAGGCCCGCACCATGTCGCCCAAAGATCAATGTAAACATATTTCCCTTTTAATTCAGAAAGTTTTGTTTTCCCTCCTTTATAATTTTCATAATCAAAATCAGGTGAAGATTTTCCTTTAAGTTTATTGGCTTTAGCAGTCCTTTCATACGCCTTAACTGCATATTGGTTGAATTGTTCAAATGAATTCTTTAACGCAGTTTTGAACTCAGGATCAAAATTCCCTTTTTCAATACTTTCAAAATCCGATTTTTTATTTGCTTCTAGTAATGTCGCAAATTCGGCTTGCTCTTTAACAAATGCTTCATTTTGAAATTTTTCAGTTTTCAGAGCATGTTGAGCCAGATAATTACTTTCCTCAACTCCTTTCCCTTTATAAACAATTGTTTCATCAAATTGTTTAGCATCCATAGTTAGATTTATTTCCGAATTTGGTTTTAAATACAAACTGGAAGTTTCAACACCGTCAGAAAACTGATAAAATCCTTTTGGTGCTTCAAAAACGGCTGCAAAAACTTCTTTTTTGTTAATTGGAATAACTTGTTTGAAATTATTTGCTCCTCGAATAACTAAAGTATCGCTGTTTCTGTTAGCAATTTTAGCAGTAAATTTAATTTGATTATTAGTTTGAGCATTAACCGTAAAAACGCTAAGTATCATCAAAGCTAAAAGAAAAACTTTTTTCATAATTGACATTATTTTGTTTTGAATAGATCAAATTTAAAGAAATATAAGGTGTGAAATTTATCCTTAATCAAAATATTTTCTTTTAATGTTCATCAAGATACACACTTTACTATATTAATTTGAATTTTGTGTTTACTTTTGCAGTCTAAAATTTAAATCATGTACAGAAGTCATAATTGTGGCGAATTGAATGCCTCACATATCAATACTGAAGTTACACTTGCCGGGTGGGTTCAAAAATCTAGAGATAAAGGTTTTATGAATTGGATCGATTTACGAGATCGTTACGGAATTACACAATTGATTTTTGACGAAAGTCGTTCTATAAAAGAAGTTTTTGAAGCTGCCAAAACACTTGGTCGCGAATACGTAATTCAAGTAAAAGGAACTGTTATTGAGCGTGAAGCGAAAAACAAAAATATTCCTACTGGTGAAATTGAAGTTTTAGTTTCTGAACTTAACATCTTGAACGGTTCACTGACTCCACCCTTCACCATTGAAGATGAGACTGACGGTGGTGAAGATATCCGTATGAAATACCGTTACTTGGATATTAGAAGAAATCCTGTAAAAAACAGTTTGCTTTTCCGTCACAAAGTGGCAATGGAAGTTCGTAAATACCTTTCGGATTTAGATTTCTGCGAAGTGGAAACGCCTTACTTAATCAAATCAACTCCAGAAGGGGCAAGAGATTTCGTTGTTCCATCGAGAATGAACGAAGGACAGTTTTATGCTTTACCACAATCTCCACAAACATTCAAACAATTATTGATGGTAGGTGGAATGGATAAATATTTTCAGATTGTAAAATGTTTCCGTGACGAAGATTTGCGTGCAGACAGACAACCAGAGTTTACACAAATCGATTGTGAAATGGCTTTTGTAGAGCAAGAAGATATTTTGAATGTTTTTGAAGGATTGACCCGTCATTTATTAAAAGAAATAAAAGGCATTGAAGTAGATAAATTCCCAAGAATTACCTACGATTATGCGATGAAAACATACGGAAATGACAAACCAGATATTCGTTTCGGAATGGAATTTGGTGAATTGAACGAATTTGCACAGCACAAAGAATTTCCTGTTTTCAATTCAGCCGAATTGGTAGTCGGAATCGCTGTTCCAGGAGCTGGAAATTATACGCGTAAAGAAATTGACGCATTAATTGACTGGGTAAAACGTCCTCAAGTAGGCGCTAGCGGAATGGTATATGTAAAATGCAATGATGATGGAACTTTCAAATCATCAGTTGATAAATTCTACGACCAAGAGGATTTAACCAATTGGGCAAAAACTACAGGAGCTAAAGCTGGAGATATGATTTTTGTTCTTTCTGGACCTGCAAATAAAACCAGAACACAACTTTCCGCTTTAAGAATGGAATTGGCAACTCGTTTGGGTTTAAGAAATCCAGCTGAATTTGCTCCACTTTGGGTAGTTGATTTCCCTTTATTAGAATTAGACGAAGAAAGCGGCCGTTATCATGCAATGCACCACCCATTTACCTCTCCAAAACCAGAAGACATGACTTTGTTGGAAACTGAACCTGGAAAAGTTCGTGCCAATGCTTATGATATGGTATTGAATGGAAATGAAATTGGTGGAGGTTCTATTCGTATTCACGATAAAGCTACACAACAGTTAATGTTTAAATATTTAGGTTTCACTGAAGAAGAAGCCAAAGCACAATTTGGTTTCTTAATGGATGCTTTCCAATACGGAGCACCTCCTCACGGCGGTTTAGCTTTTGGTTTAGATCGTTTAGTAGCTATTTTAGGAGGACAAGAAACAATCCGTGATTTTATTGCGTTTCCAAAAAACAATTCTGGAAGAGATGTCATGATCGACGCTCCGTCCATAATTGACGATTCTCAATTAAATGAATTACATATTAGATTAAATTCAAACAATTAGGTAAAAACACTTGAATATCAATAATTTTAGAAAAAAATTAATACCATATTGATTTTCGTATTATATTAAAGATTACATTTGCCTCATTATAAATTATTATTACTATTACAATGCGTACAGGTACAGTTAAATTTTTCAATGAATCTAAAGGTTATGGATTCATTACAGACGAAGAAACAGGAAAAGACATTTTTGTTCATGCTTCAGGAATCAACGCGGAAGAATTACGCGAAGGTGACAGAGTTAGCTATGAAGAAGAAGAAGGAAGAAAAGGTAAAGTTGCCGCTAAAGTAGCAGTACTTTAGTACTAAAATAGCTTACTGTTTTATTGCAAAAACGTCTAAAAAACGTTCCGATGATATCGGAACGTTTTTTTTTTGCACTTACCCTAAAACTATACGTTTTTAAAGCTATTTATAATCAATAAAAATTAGCATAAAATTGAGTTAAAGTATAAATTAAATTATATTCAAAACTTGTGTTTTATCCACACTAAAACTATCTTTGTAGCTTGTTGAAACAGCTAAAAATTGATAATTATGCAATCTGAACAAGTAAATTATATTCCAATCTTTATGCAGCTTCTTTTAGCTGTAGGATTTGTTGTCGGAATGATCATTATTTCTGGAAAATTAGGCCCAAAAAGATTGTCTGAAAATAAAGATAAAAACTTTGAGTGTGGTATTGAGTCTGTTGGAAATGCCAGAATTCCCTTTTCAGTTAAATACTTCCTCGTAGCAATTTTATTTGTTCTATTCGATGTCGAAGTAATATTCTTATATCCTTGGGCAGTCAATTTCAAAGACTTAGGAGTTGAAGGAATGATAAAAATGCTTATCTTTATGATGCTGCTTTTAGTTGGTTTCTTCTACATTATCAAAAAGAAAGCTTTAGAGTGGGAATAATAAAAATCTAATTTTTAAAAAAATAAGAATTTTAGATTTTTAAAAAAACAAAGTACAATTCAGATTTTGATATTCGGGTCTTAAATTCGTTAATCAAAATCTAAAATTTCGAATTAAAATGAGCGATTCAAAAATAAAAATAGTTGCCCCGCCAGAAGGTGTTACTGGTGAAGGTTTCTTTGCTACAAAACTGAATGATGTTGTGGGATTAGCACGTGCAAATTCACTTTGGCCATTACCTTTCGCTACGTCATGTTGCGGAATCGAATTTATGGCAACAATGGCTTCGCATTATGACTTAGCACGTTTTGGATCTGAAAGAGTAAGTTTTTCACCACGTCAAGCGGATATGCTACTTGTAATGGGAACTATTTCAAAAAAAATGGCTCCTATTTTACGTCAGGTATACGAACAAATGGCAGAACCTAAATGGGTTATTTCCGTTGGAGCTTGTGCTTGTTCGGGAGGAATTTTTGACACCTATTCCGTTTTACAAGGAATAGACAAAGTAATCCCTGTTGACGTTTATGTTCCAGGTTGTCCTCCACGCCCAGAGCAAATTGTAGAAGGTGTTATGAAACTACAAGAATTAGTGAAAAACGAATCCGTAAGAAGAAGAAGTTCACCTGAATACAAGGAATTATTGGCATCTTATAACATTCAATAAGAAAATGGCATTAGAGACAACAGAAATTCAAGAAAAATTAATAGAAACTTTTGGTTCAAAGGTTAAACAATTTAGCCAAGAGAAAGATATTTTTACATTAGAAGCAGATTCGGATATCATCACAGCTGTTATCCTTTTTTTAAAAAATGATCCGACTTTACGTTTTCATTTTTTAACCGATTTATGCGGAATACATTATCCAGATAATGAAGAAGACAGACAATTTGCTGTCGTTTATCATTTACATAATTGGTACGAAATGAAACGAATCAGAATAAAATCTTTCTTAAACGGTTCCAAACCAGAAATCAAAAGTGTTACCAACATTTTTACTGGTGCGAATTGGATGGAAAGAGAAACCTATGATTTCTTTGGAATAAACTTCATCGGTCATCCACAATTGAAACGTATTTTGAATATGGATGAAATGGTTTCTTTCCCGATGCGTAAAGAGTTTCCAATGGAAGACAGCGGAAGAACAGATAAAGATGACAGGTATTTTGGAAGAACTCCATCAAATTGCTAAATAAACTATATATAATTTTTCACATTAGATAAATGTCAGAACTATTATTACCACCAGAGCATCGCTATGCTAAAATAATCAAAGAGCGACACAATGAAGACGGAAGCGAGCTTTCAATTCTGAATTTAGGTCCTACTCACCCTGCCACACACGGTATTTTCCAAAATATCTTGTTGATGGATGGTGAAAGAATTCTTGAAGCTGAACCAACCATTGGTTATATCCACAGAGCTTTTGAGAAAATTGCCGAAAATCGTCCTTTTTACCAAATCACACCTCTTACAGATAGAATGAACTATTGTTCTTCTCCTATCAATAACATGGGATGGTGGATGACTGTTGAAAAACTTCTAGACATACAAGTCCCAAAAAGAGTTCAATATTTACGTGTAATCGTAATGGAATTGGCTCGTATTACAGATCACTTAATCTGTAATTCAATCCTTGGAGTGGATACCGGAGCTTACACTGGATTTTTATATGTAATGCAGTATAGAGAGAAAGTTTACGAAATCTACGAAGAAATTTGCGGAGCCCGTCTAACAACCAATATGGGAAGAATTGGCGGTTTCGAAAGAGACTGGTCACCAGAAGCTTTTAGAAAACTAGATGCATTCATGGCAGAATTTCCAGCTGTTTGGAAAGAATTTGAAAACTTATTCGTAAGAAATAGAATTTTTATAGACCGAACTGTAAATGTTGGTGCAATATCTGCAGAAAGAGCGATGGCTTATGGCTTTACAGGACCAAATTTACGCGCTGCAGGTGTCGATTATGATGTTCGTGTAGCACAACCATATAGTTCTTATGAAGATTTTGACTTTGTAGTTCCTGTTGGAAAATCAGGAGATACTTACGATCGTTTTTGTGTTAGAAATGAAGAAGTTTGGCAAAGTTTAAGCATTATCCGCCAAGCATTAGATAAAATGCCAGCAGGAAATGAATACCATGCCGATGTTCCTGAATATTATCTTCCTCCAAAAGAAGATGTGTACAACAATATGGAATCATTGATATACCATTTTAAAATTGTAATGGGAGAAGTTCCTGTTCCAGTAGCAGAAATTTATCATCCTGTTGAAGGAGCAAACGGAGAATTAGGATTCTTTTTAGTAACAGACGGAAGCAGAACTCCTTATAGATTGCACTTCAGAAGACCTTGCTTTATCTTTTATCAAGCTTATCCAGAAATGATTAAAGGCGCGATGTTGTCTGATGCCATTGTTATTTTATCAAGTTTAAATGTTATTGCTGGAGAATTAGACGCATAAATAAAATTAAGATTGCAGAATGTAGATTTCAGAATGCAGATTGAAAAATCTAAATCTAAAATCTAAAATCTAAATTAAAAATGGAAAGAACACATTACAAACAAGAAATAAATATGACCGAAACGTTGATGTCCCGCATCAATGAATTAATCAGTCATTATCCAGAAGATAAAAGAAAATCAGCCTTACTTCCCGTTTTACATGAAGTTCAGGATGCTCACGACAATTGGTTGAGCATTGAACTACAAGATAAAGTTGCCGAAATTTTACAAATCAAACCTATTGAAGTGTATGAAGTAGTTACTTTTTATACGATGTTTAACCAAAGACCAATTGGTAAATACATGTTTGAATTTTGTCAGACTTCGCCTTGTTGTCTAAACGGTGTAGAAGATTTAATGGATTATACCTGTGAAAAATTAGGTGTTCCAGTTGGACAACCAACCGCTGACGGACTTTTTGAAGTAAGAGGAGTGGAATGTTTGGGTGCTTGTGGTTACGCTCCAATGATGCAATTAGGCGATTTTTACAAAGAACATTTGAACAAAGAAAAAATCGACCAGTTAATAGCCGATTGTAAAGACAATAAAATAATATTACACGATAAATAAGATGTCACAAAAAATATTATTAGATAAAATCAATATTCCTGGAATCAAAACATACGAAGTCTATCGTCAAAACGGTGGTTATGCTTCTGTAGAAAAAGCTTTAAAAACCTTAACTCCAGACGAAGTAGTGGAAGAAGTAAAAACTTCAGGCTTACGTGGTCGTGGTGGTGCTGGTTTCCCTGCTGGAATGAAATGGAGTTTTATTGATAAAAAATCAGGAAAACCTAGACATTTAGTTTGCAATGCAGATGAATCTGAACCAGGAACATTCAAAGATCGTTATTTGATGGAATACATTCCTCACTTATTGATTGAGGGAATGATTACTTCTAGCTATGCATTAGGTGCAAACCGTTCATATATCTACATTCGTGGAGAATATATGTGGGTTTACAAAATTTTAGAACGTGCCATCGCCGAAGCAAAAGCTGCAGGTTGGTTAGGAAAAAATATATTAGGTTCTGGATTTGATTTAGAATTAAACGTTCAAATCGGTGGTGGAGCTTACATCTGTGGTGAAGAAACTGCTTTGATCGAATCATTGGAAGGAAAAAGAGGAAATCCTCGTATCAAGCCGCCATTCCCTGCTGTTTCAGGTCTTTGGGCTAATCCAACCGTTGTAAATAACGTTGAAACTATTGCAGCTGTGCCTTGGATTGTTAATAATTCTGGTGCGGATTATGCAAAAATTGGAATTGGAAGATCTACAGGAACTAAATTAATTTCTGCTTCGGGACATATTAAAAACCCTGGTGTTTATGAAATTGAATTAGGAATGAGTGTTTATGAATTCATGAATTCTGATGAATATTTAGGTGGAATGAGTTCAGATCGTCCACTAAAAGCATTTGTGCCAGGAGGAAGTTCAGTTCCTGTTTTACCAGCACATTTAATCTATAAAACAGCTGCTGGAGAAGATCGTTTGATGTCTTACGAATCCTTAAGTGACGGTGGTTTCGCTACTGGATCGATGCTGGGTTCAGGAGGATTTATCGTTTACAACGACACTTCATGCATTGTTCGTAATACATGGAATTTCTCTCGTTTTTACCACCACGAAAGTTGTGGACAATGTACGCCATGTAGAGAAGGAACTGGTTGGATGGAAAAAGTATTACACCGAATTGAAAATGGACACGGACGCGAAGAAGATATCGAATTGCTTTTGAGTATTCAAAGTAAAATTGAAGGAAACACAATCTGTCCACTTGGTGATGCAGCGGCTTGGCCAGTGGCAGCAGCAATTCGTCACTTTAGAGATGAATTTGAATATCATATTCGTTTCCCTGAAAAAATAAAAAACAGAGACCATTTTGTTGCTGAACCTTTTGAAAAAGTAAAGCACTTAGTAAGTAAAGAAACAGTTTAAAAATGTTTAAAGTTTAAAGTTCAAAGTTCTAGCAACTTGAAACTTTAAACCTGAAACTTTCAAACAAAAATAATAATGAAAGTAACTATAGACGGTCAAGAAATTGAAGTAGAAGCAGGAACGACTATCTTGCAAGCTGCACGTATGATCGGTGGAGAAGTTGTTCCGCCAGCGATGTGCTATTATTCTAAATTAAAGGGGAGCGGTGGAAAATGCCGTTGTTGTTTAGTCGATGTAACCAAAGGTAGTGACGCTGACCCAAGACCAATGCCAAAATTAATGGCTTCTTGTGTAACTGGCTGTCAGGACGGAATGGAAATCGCTAGTAAAGCATCTCCTAGAGTTCAGGAAGCAAGAAAAGCTGTGACAGAATTTTTGTTAATCAACCATCCACTGGATTGTCCTATTTGTGATCAGGCTGGAGAATGTGATTTGCAAAACTTAAGCTTCGAACACGGAAAATCAGAATCCAGATTTATCGAAGAAAAAAGAACTTTTGAACCAGAAGATATTGGTCCAAACATTCAATTACACATGAATCGTTGTATTTTATGTCAAAGATGTGTGCAAGTTGCCGATCAATTGACAGATGATCGTGTTCATGGAGTATTAGATCGTGGGGATCACGCTAACATTTCAACTTATATTTCCAAAGCAATAACCAATGAATTCTCAGGAAACATGATTGATGTGTGTCCCGTTGGAGCTTTGACTGATAAAACGTTTAGATTTAAATCTAGAGTTTGGTTCAACAAACCTTACAACGCACACAGAGAATGTACCACTCCTGGATGTTGTGGAAAAACTACTGTTTGGATGTTTGGAAACGAAATCCAACGTGTAACTGGACGCAAAGACGAGTTCCACGAAGTAGAAGATTTCATCTGTAACACTTGTCGTTTTGACAAAAAAGAAGTTTCTGATTGGGTGATTGAAGGACCTCGTGAATTTGAAAAAGATTCAGTTATTAATCAAAACAATTATACCAGAGAATTAGAAAAAGTTGTCATTAATACTGAAGAAAAAATTCTAAAAGGTAGAGAACAAGACCGTAAAAAAATAAGTATGGCTTCAATTCCATTAGATACTAACACTAAACAATCTTAAAAATGGATAGTACATTTGTTATAGAAAAAGGTGTTTTTATAGTGATTATTTTTGCTCTTACTATGTTAATGGCGATGTATTCTACTTGGGCTGAACGTAAAGTTGCAGCTTGGTTACAAGACAGAATCGGACCTAACAGAGCAGGACCTTGGGGATTACTTCAACCACTTGCTGATGGAGGAAAATTATTCGCAAAAGAAGAATTTTTCCCGAACACTCCTAATAAATTTTTATTTATTGTCGGTCCTACCGTTGCGATGAGTACGGCTTTGATGACCAGTGCTGTTATTCCTTGGGGAGACAAATTACACTTGTTTGGAAGAGATATTTTATTACAAGCAACTGATGTTAATATTGGATTGCTATATATTTTTGGAGTTGTTTCGATTGGAGTTTACGGTATCATGATTGGTGGTTGGGCTTCGAATAATAAGTTCTCTTTGATGGGAGCTATTCGTGCGGCTTCTCAAATGGTATCTTATGAGGTAGCTATGGGATTGTCTATAATCGCATTAACGATGATGACTGGAACTTTAAGTCTAAAAGAAATTTCATTACAACAATCAGAATGGCATTGGAATGTATTTTATCAACCGCTTACATTTTTGATTTTCTTGATTTGTGCTTTTGCGGAGCTAAACAGAACTCCTTTTGATTTGGCAGAATGTGAATCGGAATTAATTGGTGGTTACCATACGGAATATTCATCGATGAAAATGGGATTCTACTTATTTGCTGAATATGCAAATATGTTTATCTCTTCAACCATTATGGCTGTGCTATTTTTCGGAGGATACAATTATCCTGGAATGGCATTAGTTACTGAGCATTTGGGAGCAAATACTGCGAATGTATTAGGAATGATAGTATTGTTTCTTAAATTATGCGGTTTCATTTTCTTTATCATGTGGGTTCGTTGGACGATTCCTAGATTTAGATATGACCAATTAATGCGTTTAGGTTGGAAAATTTTGATTCCACTTGGTATTATAAATATTATGATAACTGGAGTTGTGATTTTGAGAAGTGAAATTCTTGATTATTTCGGATTTTAATAGAATAAATTCTCTTAGTAAACGGAACTAGCCCTGATAGAAGCGGCATCCTTTTATTTTTTTCTTTAAAAAATAAAAGATACAGCGGATAGCAGGATTAGCTACAAATAAAAAAAATTAAAATGTCAATAGAAACTATATCCTTATCGGGAAGAAAAAAAGTGGTCTCCAATAAAGAGATGACCTTTTGGGAGCGATTGTATTTGGTTGCAATTGTAAAAGGGCTGGCCATTACGATAAAACATCTTTTTAGAAAAAAAGCAACTATTCAATATCCTGAGCAAGTAAGAGAAATGAGCCCAGTGTATCGTGGACAACATATGTTGAAACGCGATGAACAAGGTAGAGAGAATTGTACAGCTTGCGGATTGTGTGCTTTGACTTGTCCTGCTGAAGCAATTACGATGAAAGCGGCAGAACGCAAACCAGATGAAAAGCATCTTTACAGAGAGGAAAAATATGCTGAAATATATGAAATCAATATGTTGAGATGTATTTTTTGTGGATTATGCGAGGAAGCTTGTCCGAAAGATGCAATCTATTTGACTATTTCTAAAGAATTGGTTCCTTCTAGTTATGATAGAGAAGATTTTATTTTTGGAAAAGACAAACTGGTTATGCCACTTGAAATGGCTTTGAAAAACTCTCAACTTAAAAACGCTAACTAATGTCAACAGTACTTATTTTATTTTGTGTATTGTCTGCAATCACTTTGCTAACAGCCTTTTTGACTATTTTTAGCAGAAACCCAATTCACAGTGCTATTTATTTGGTGATTTGTTTTTTCTCTATTGCAGGACATTATTTATTATTGAACGCTCAGTTTCTTGCCATTGTTCACATCATTGTCTATTCGGGTGCGATTATGATTTTATTACTTTTCACGATCATGTTGATGAATCTTAACCAAGAGGATGAAGTTCATAAACCGAGATTTACAAGATTAGGTGCGATTGTATCTTTTTGTTTAGTGTGTTTGGTTTTGATAAAAATATTTATCGATTCTAAACCTATTGTAGAATATGATTATACTGGCGAAGATTATCAATCTATAAAAGTTCTTGGGAAAGCATTATTGAATGAGTATATGGTTCCATTTGAATTTGCTTCGGTATTGTTATTAGTAGCAATGATTGGAACTGTATTATTGTCTAAAAAAGAAAAATTAGAAAAATAATGAATAATATTTTAACTCAGATTGGTATAGAAAACTATATCTTCCTATGTGTAGTACTTTTTTGCATAGGTATTTTTGGAGTTTTGTATAGACGAAATGCGATCATCGTTTTCATGTCTATCGAAATTATGTTGAACGCTGTTAACTTATTATTTGTAGCTTTCTCTACGTACCATCAAGACACACAAGGGCAGGTATTCGTATTTTTCTCTATGGCTGTAGCGGCTGCCGAAGTTGCGGTTGGTCTGGCTATATTGGTTTCGATATTTAGAAATATTGGGTCAATTAGTATTGATAATTTAAAAAACTTAAAAGGATAAATGGCAATGGATACCAATTTAGCTTTAGTCTTACTGTTAACTCCTTTTTTAGGATTTTTAATTAATATTTTCTTTGGAAAGAGCCTTGGAAAATCGGTTTCTGGAATTATAGGAACTCTTTCTATCGTGGTTTCTTTCATAGTTACGATTACTTTATTTTTACAAATCAATCAAACTCAAAAAGCGATAAGCATTGATTTATTTGATTGGATTCAGATAAGTAAATTCAATGTTAGTTTTGGTTTTTTATTAGACCAACTATCCATTTTATGGTTGCTGTTTGTAACCGGAATCGGGTCATTGATTCATCTATATTCTATCAGCTACATGCATGATGATGAGAATATGCATAAGTTTTTTGCGTATTTGAATCTGTTTATCTTCTTCATGATTTCGTTGGTTGTTGGAAGTAACTTATTGGTAATGTTTATTGGTTGGGAAGGTGTTGGACTTTGTTCTTACCTATTAATTGGATTTTGGCATAAAAACCAAGATTACAATGATGCTGCCAAAAAAGCTTTTATCATGAACCGTATTGGGGATTTAGGATTATTAATCGGAATCTTCATCCTTGGAAACTTATTCTCAACTTTGGATTTTACTAGTTTAGAAACAGCAATTAAAGGCGCTACTAATGTTGATACATTCTGGTTAAGCATTGCAGCTTTATCATTATTCATTGGAGCTTGCGGTAAATCTGCTCAAATTCCATTATACACTTGGTTGCCTGATGCGATGGCGGGACCAACTCCTGTTTCAGCGTTAATACACGCTGCAACAATGGTAACGGCTGGTATTTTTATGGTAACCAGATTACACTTTTTATTCGACTTAACACCTGAAATACAAACTATCATTGCAGTAATTGGAGGTATAACTTCATTGGTTGCAGCAACTATTGGTTTGGTTCAGACAGATATCAAAAAAGTCTTGGCCTACTCTACTGTTTCTCAATTGGGATTAATGTTTTTGGCTTTAGGTTTTGGTGCTTATGAGGTAGCAGTATTTCACGTAATCACTCACGCTTTCTTCAAAGCTTGTTTATTCTTAGGTTCAGGTTCGGTTATTCATGGTTTGCATGGAGAGCAAGATATGCGTAAAATGGGTGGCTTGAAAAAAGCGATGCCAATTACGTTTTGGACAATGCTTATTGCTTCTTTGGCAATATCAGGAGTTCCATTATTTTCAGGATTCTTCTCAAAAGATGAAATATTGATGACAGCTTTCCACCATAATATTCCATTATGGGTTGTTGGATCTGTTGCTTCTATAATGACAGCATTCTATATGTTCCGATTGATGTTCTTAACTTTCTTCAAAGAATTCAGAGGAACAGAAGAACAAAAACATCATTTACATGAAAGCCCATCGTTAATTACCATTCCTTTAATTGTATTGGCGATTTTGGCAGCAATTGGCGGTTTAATCAGTTTGCCAACGAATAGCTGGTTGAATGGTTATTTAGCACCATTGTTTGCTCATGCAGAACATGAAGAGCATGTATTAGGAACTACGGAATATATCTTAATGGCTATCGCTGTAGTTGGAGGATTAATTGGAATTGGAATTGCTTATTCTAAATACATTTCAAAAAATGAAATACCTGATGAAGATGCAGAAATCACTGGCGTTACAAAAGTGCTTTACAACAAATACTATGTTGACGAATTGTATGATTCCATCTTTGTTTCTTCAATAAATGCTTTGTCTAAATTCTTTAGAGATTATGTAGAAACAGGAATCGCGGCTTTAGTTTTTGGATTTGGAAAAGCTGCTAACGAACTTAGTTTTCAAGGCAAAAAATTACAAAATGGAAGTGTTGGACTCTACCTATTTGCATTTGTTTTAGGCTTGTGTGCCATCATTTCATATTTATTTCTAGCTCAATAATTATATACTATGAAATAGACTTTTTACTAAAAATAAATTCTCAAAAAGTCTATTACATTTGACATTAAAAAAACAATAAAAAAATACAAATGAATGTATCTCTAATATTAATCATCCTTTTAGTTGGCGCATTTGCAACTTATTTAGCTGGTGACAAACTCGCTTCAAAAGTGGCTTTGTTTTTCGGGTTAGCCTCTTTGGGTTGCTCAATAGTTTTATTAAATCATTTTAATTTAGGCGAAAACATTAGCTATATCAGCCAATGGATTACATTACCTAAAGTTTCATTTGCATTGCAGGCAGACGGATTATCGTTGGCAATGATTTTGTTGACAACAGGCTTGACTGCTATTATCATCTTATCTTCTTTTGGGAACGATTTCAAAAATGCAAAATCAATTTATGCTCTAATATTGTTTATGTCTTTTGCCATGACAGGAACTTTCCTGGCTAGCGATGGACTTTTATATTACATCTTCTGGGAATTATCATTAATCCCAATTTACTTTATCGCATTGATTTGGGGTAATGGAGATGCTGAAGAACGCAAAAAAGCGGTAGTTAAGTTCTTTATTTATACTCTTGCTGGTTCATTATTCATGCTGGTTGCATTTATTTACATGTATCAAAAGGCTGGAAGCTTCTTAATCGAAGATTTATATAAATTAGATTTAACAATTAATGAACAAAAATGGATTTTCACAGCATTCTTCTTAGCCTATGCGATTAAAATTCCTTTAATTCCTTTCCATACTTGGCAAGCAAATGTGTATCAAAAAGCTCCAACTCTTGGAACCATGCTTTTGTCTGGTATCATGTTAAAAATGGGATTGTACAGTTTAATCCGTTGGCAATTGCCTTTGGCTCCATTAGCCGCTAAAGAATATATGTATATCTTCATCGGAGTTGGAATTGCCGGAGTAATTTACGGTTCGATTGTAGCATTGAGACAAAAAGACCTTAAAAAATTATTAGCGTATTCATCTCTTGCTCACGTTGGATTAATTGCTGCCGGAACTTATACACTTACTCTTGATGGTTTCAGAGGAGCAGTTTTACAAATGATTGCTCACGGTTTTGTTGTAGTTGGATTATTTTTTGCTGCCGAAATCATTTTCAGAAGATACGAAACTAGATTAATTGCTGATATGGGAGGCATTCGTTCTCAATCTCCAAAATTCACCTCTATGTTTTTGATTTTGGTATTAGCTTCTGTGGCTTTACCAACAACTTTTAACTTTATTGGAGAATTTACCGTATTATACAGCCTTTCTCAAATTAACATTTGGTTTGCCCTTTTAGGAGGAACCACTATCATTTTGGGAGCTTATTATATGCTTAAAATGTTTCAACATTCAATGTTGGGAGAAACCAATACAAAAGTTTTTGCTGATGTTACTTTCGCAGAAGGTTTAACAATGGTATTAATTATTGCTGTATTGTTTTTCTTTGGAATGTATCCAAAACCAATCAATGATTTGATTACTCCGAGTCTGGAAACTATTTTAAAAGTAATAAACAGAGCTTAACTATTTGATTTCAAACAGCAAAATACTGTCTGAATAAAATAATTGAAAATATAAATTAAGAGACACAAGCTTGAAGATTTCACATTTTAACTGTTGAATCTGAAAACGAATCCTGATATTGATTGGGACTAAAATAAAAATTAAAAAATGACAACATTAATAGCTATAACGGGATTAGGTATTTTAAGCCTTATATTTGAAATCTTTGATTTTAGAAAAGCAATTATTCCAATAACAATTATTGGTTTATTAGCTATTCTAGGACTTACTGTTTCCGAATTTAATTCGCCTGAGAGTTACTATAACAATATGATTGTTGTGAGTAAATTTTCAGTTGCTTTTTCTAGTCTATTCATTATATTAACGTTGTTTTTGGTGGCTTTAGGCCATAATTTTTATGAAAACCATCAAAGTAAACTTTCTGATTTTATTTCTATAAAAATATTTCTTTTAGCTGGAGCTGTTGCTATGGTGTCTTTTGGAAACCTTGCGATGTTCTTTTTAGGAATTGAAATATTGTCTATTTCACTATATGTCCTTGCTGCAAGCAATAGAACTAAAGTTAAGAGTAATGAAGCAGGTATGAAATATTTCCTTATGGGGTCATTTGCTTCAGGGATTATTTTGTTTGGTATCTGTATGATATACGGAGCTATGGGTTCTTTTGATATTTACGAAATCAGTGAAAGATCTTTATCTGCTGAATTACCAATCTGGTTTCCAATCGGAATGACTTTACTAACTATTGGAATGTTATTTAAAATTGCAGCTGTACCATTTCACTTCTGGGCACCAGACGTTTATGAAGGTTCTCCAACTTTGACTACTACTTTAATGAGTACTTTGGCTAAAGTTGTGGCTATTGCAACATTATACAAATTGATTACAGCACTTAATTTAATTCCATCATTAGAAAATCAAGATCTTTTACCTTCATTCAATTTAATTATAGTAATTATTTCTATCCTTTCTATGAGTGTTGGTAATATCATGGCATTAAGACAAGTAAATGTAAAACGTATGTTGGCATTTTCTGGTATATCGCATGCAGGATTTATGTTAATGACTTTACTAAGTTTATCCACTTCAGCAGGGAGTTTATTATATTATACTTCGGCTTATTCATTAGCGGGTATTGCAGCTTTCAGTGTTATTTTATACGTATGCAAGAACAGAGATAATGAAGACATTGTAAACTTTCACGGTTTAGGCAAAACAAACCCTGTTTTAGCAGCTGTGTTGACAGGATCGTTACTTTCTATGGCTGGTATTCCAATCTTTGCAGGTTTCTTTGCTAAATTGGTTTTATTTAGCCAAACCATTCAGGCCGGTTATATAGTTGTGGTTATATTTGCCGTTATCAACTCAATTATAAGTGTGGGTTACTACTTTAAATTAATTTTGGCAATGTACACCAAAGAGCCAAATGAAGTTCGTTCTGGAAAAAATTACATGTACTATACAGTTGCAGTTATTGCAATTGTTTTAAATATTATCATCGGATTATTTCCTTCGCTAGTTATCGATTTATTAGCATAAGAAATAATACTCCAATAAAATCATAAAGCCAGCTAAGTTTAGCTGGCTTTATTGATTATAAAACAATCTCCAAGACCCTAAAACTCTATTAAAAAAAGTTTATTGCCATATCATCCTTGATTTAAAAAAAATCACAAAATAAACAGCAGTCAAGTCATTATAAATCAACTATAATCGCTAAATTACGATATGAAATAAACATAGATCATGGGAACAACTAAACACTTAGATTTTGACCAAGAAACAAATGCAATTGCAGAAATTTGCAAAGCATTAGGTCACCCAACTCGGATGCAGATAATGACTCTATTGTGGAATAAAAATAATAGAACCTGTGGTGAAATTGTTTCCCTTATTCCACTAGCACAATCCACAATATCTAAACATTTATTAGAATTAAAAAAAGCGGATTTATTACAGGTAAAGAATGTTGGTAAGAAAACCATATACTCCATTGAAGTCGAAAAAATTCAAATACTAAAAAAATATTTAACGAATTACTTATCCAATAAATTACTCTCTAAAGAAGCTGAAATACTAATGGTTGCGCCTACTCCAAAAATTAAAAAAACAGATAAGTTGCATTTGAAACAATTCAATTATCAATTTCGAAAAAAAGAAAATAATTCAAATAAAAAAAACGAAGAGTAATTTTATAATAAAAACTTAAAAACAAAGTGTTCGGAATTCAATTTCATAATTTTACACTTCAAATTATTTGGCTATACCAACAAAAAAAGAATAATGAAAAATCAATTAAAAGTACAAATTTGGTCAGATGTAATGTGCCCATTTTGTTATATAGGAAAAAGAAAAATAGAGGAAGCTTTAACTCAATTCAATAATAAAGAATCGGTTAACATTGAATGGAAAAGTTTTCAGCTTGATGCTAATTTTTTTGCTAGTGGCGATGAAAATTTAGCAGAACATTTGGCAGAAAAATATGGACGCGATACTGATTGGGCTCATACAATGTTAGAAAACATGACTCAAAATGCAAAGAATTCGGGACTCGATTTTCATTTTGAAAAAGCCATCTTAGCCAATTCATTAAACGCTCATCGATTAATGCATTTGGCAAAAAAACACAATCTTTCCAATGAGGTAAAAGAACTTCTTTTCAAAGCGTATTTAACCGAAGGTAAAAATGTAAATGATTGGAATACTTTACAGGAAATTGGACAAAAGGTTGGTTTAAATAATGACGAAATCAAACAACTTATAGATTCTGATATTTACACAAAAGAAGTCATTCAAGACCAACAAGAAGCACAGTCATTAGGAGTAACAGGTGTTCCTTTCTTTGTATTTGATAATAAATATGCCATTTCGGGAGCACAGGCAACTGATGTCTTTTTGAAAACTCTTGAAAAAGCTTGGGAAGAAGGAAATTTCAATAATTTACAAATGCAAGGCTCTTCCGATGACAATAGTTGCGGAATAGACGGCTGTAATTAAAATAAAAATATGAGCGAAACAACAAAGAATTTCCGTTGGGGAATTTTAGGATGCGGTAATGTTACTGAAATAAAAAGCGGACCAGCTTATCAAAAGACTGCAGGTTTTACCATAGCAGCAGTGATGCGTAGAGATGCTGAAAAAGCTGCTGATTATGCTAAAAGACATGGTATCAATAAATATTACACAGATGCTGATGCTTTAATTAACGATCCTGAAATTGATGCTATTTATATTGCAACACCGCCAGATACCCATAAATATTACGGATTAAAAGTAGCAGAAGCTGGAAAACCTTGCTGCATCGAAAAACCATTAGCTCCAAACTATCAGGATGCCTTAGAAATTGCAGAAGCTTTTGCTGAAAAAAACGTACCCATATTTGTTGCTTATTACAGACGAACACTTCCAAGATTTGAGCAAATAAAAAAATGGATCGATTCCAAAACTATTGGGGAAGTAAGACATATCAGATGGCATTTATCCAAGCCTACAACCGATCAAGATCGTTCTGGCGAATACAATTGGAGAACAGACATAAAAATCGCTACAGGAGGCTATTTTGATGATTTAGCAAGCCACGGATTGGATTTGTTTGTTCATTATTTGGGACCAATAAAAGAAGTTTCCGGAATTAGCCTGAATCAGCAAGGATTATACACTGCTAAAGATGCTTGTGTGGCAAACTGGATACACGAATCGGGAGTAACCGGAAGCGGAAGCTGGAATTTTGGAACTTTCGAACGAGAAGATATTGTTGAGATTTATGGCAGCGAAGGAAAAATTACTTTTTCAGTATTTGAAAATGTTCCTTTTATCCTTAAAACCAAAAATGGAGAAACCATTAATGAAATACCTCATCCGGAAAATATTCAGCTGCATCATGTAGAACAAATGCGAGACCATTTATTTGGTAATGGTACACATCCTTCTAATGGATTTTCGGCTGCTCATACAAACTGGGTAATGGATCAAATTATTGGAAATTAAATAAAAAACAAACCTAACAGGTTTTAAAAAATCTGTTAGGTTTAATCTAAATTACCAAGTCAAATCAACTTTCTGTCCTTTTTTCAAAGTAATCTCTTGTTTTTTATCTCCACAAATTAGTGTTGTTTTACCACCTGCTTTAGAAAAAACAGTTATTTTTTGCAATGTTTTATTACTCCATTCCATTCCAATCTCAAAACCGCCTCTGGCACAAATTCCTTTTACAGAACCACTTTCCCAAGCATCTGGTAAAGCCGGTAATAAACGGATTTCGTTTTCATTAGATTGTACTAACATTTCGGCAACAGCAGCAGCTCCACCAAAATTCCCATCAATTTGAAATGGTGGATGTGCATCAAACAAATTTGGGTAAGTCCCTCCTCTTTTTGGTTTCCCCGTTTTCTTTCCGTCTGGATCAACATAGCGAAGTAGTTCACGATACATTTTATAAGCGCGATTACCATCCCAAAGTCTTGCCCAAAGATTGATTCTCCAACCTTTTGACCAACCTGTAGTTTCATCTCCTTTTATTTCGAGAGTTTTTCTAGCTGCATTGGCCAATTCAGGAGTTTTTAGTGGTGTAATATGATCTCCAGGAAAAAGTCCAAACAATTGCGATTGATGGCGGTGTTTTGGATCTTTATCATCCCAATCAAAATACCACTCTTGTAAATTGCCTTTTTTCCCAACTTGGTATGGATGTAATTTGGTTAAATCGGACTCTAGTTTGCTAACAAAGTTGGCATCGACATTTAAGACTTTAGCCGCTTTGATCGTTTTTTCAAAACATTCCCTGATCATAGCCAAATCGGCTGTTCCTCCATACAATGTTGCACCAACAAAACCATCAGCCAACAAATATTGGTTTTCAGGAGAAGTAGAAGGAGACGTAATTAAATTTCCATTCTTATCTTCAACCAACCAGCCTTGGCAAAATTCGGCCGCGCCTTTCATTAAAGGATAACCTTCATTTTTCAAATAATTTTTATCTTGAGTAAAAACATAATGTTCCCATATATGAGTGCTCAACCAAGCACCTCCCATTGGCCAACAAGCCCACATTGGTTCTTCTTTTCCAAATTGACCAACTGGATTACTCATTGCCCAAATATCCGAATTGTGTGCCACAGCCCAACCTTTATCAACTCCATAAAAAGTCTTTGCAGTTACTTTTCCTGTAACTGAAAGGTTTTTTATAAAACTTAATAATGGCAAATGCATTTCGGAAAGATTGGTGTTTTCGGCAAGCCAATAATTCTCTTCCGCATTGATATTAGTTGTGTAATCACAACTCCAAGGTGGATTTACATACGGATTCCAAATTCCTTGCAAATTCGCAGGAGCGCCCAATGTTCTTGAACTGCTTATCAATAAATATCTGCCGTATTGGAAATAAAGAATTTCTAAATTTTTATCTTCTTTCCCTTCTGAATAACGCAATAAACGCTCATTAGTAGGCAAATCAGGAGCTGTTGTTTTTCCTAAATCTAAAGCAACACGATTGTGGAATTTTTGATAATCGGCTATGTGAACAGCTTTCAATTTATCGAATGATTTTAAAAAAGCTTTAGTCAAATTGCTTTTTGCAATAGGTCCTGCTACTCCATCAATCGAAGGATTTTTATCAAAACCTTTGAAACTTGTCGCTACCGAAACATAGATTACGGCTTCGGTAGCATTTTTGACTCCCAAAGTATTATTCTCGGTTGTTATTGATCCATCCGTGTTTTTGATTTGAATTAATGATGCAAATCGTGTACCCCTTTTTGGATTATTCAAAAATTCCGGAAGTACTTTATACCCTTCATTTTCATGAATTGGTGCAACGCCATTCAATTCCAATACATTGTTTTTTACAGCAACATTAGATTGTAACAAACTGCTGACTTTGATATTAAAACTTAAAGCACCTTTTTTACTGCTTGTCAGTTTAACAATCATAATTTGATCGGGAGCAGAAACAAAATATTCGCGAGTAAATTTTACACCATCAATTTCATAAGTCACTTTTGAAATGGCATTTGAAATGTCTAATTCTCTGTAGTAATTAGTTATTTTTCCTTTGTTGGAATTATTAATTTCCAATGTTCCTAAAGGAGCATATGATTCGGCATTTTTGCCTTGAAGCTTCTTGTTCAATTCTTCCGCCAGTTTGTAATTTTCGTTTTTAAGCGCTTCGCGAATGGCAGGAATATTTTTGTAGGCTTCGGGATTCATGTTGGCATTTACCGGCTCGCCTGACCACAAGGTAATATCATTTAGATAGATTTTATCCGATTCTACTCCTCCAAAAACGGTGGCTCCCATTTTTCCGTTTCCTAAAACTAGAGTTTCTTCGAAGAATTCTGCGGGCTGATTGTACCACAAAACATGATTGGATTGTGCTATGACTTTTCCGCTGAATGCTGAGCAAACCATAACAAAAAGAAGTCTCTTTAAGAATTTTGATTCCATGATTTTGATTTTATTTTTTCACGCAGATTTTGCAGATTTTTTTTCTGTCAAAACCGATTTAAGGATTTGTTTTAATAATCCGAAAAATACGTAACAAATTTTGAAACCTGTTAGAATTTGGGATTATTTACTAACATTATACTTTTCATTGGCAGTCATCATTTCCCAATTATCAGTTCTGAAAGGAGATGCTGGGAAGTTTTCTTTGTTGAAAAGATTAATCTCCGTATCATCATCAGCCCAACCATAATGTACTGCTACAGGAGTCTCTACTTTTTCACTGGAAACAATTACTTTGTTGTCATTAATCGTGGCTTGAGCTGGGTAAAAAACTTTGTCAGCACCTGCTATTTCAAAACCTTTTACGTTTGTGCTTTTGTCTGATGTTATTAAACCAGTTCCGATTGAGGCAAAGGAAAGTATAACTTGGTTTCCTTTAACTTCCATTGCTTTGTACATGGGTCCGCTACAAACTTGTTTTTTTCCATACACGTCATTCAAAGCGATTGCTGCAAAACGTTTACCAATATCTTGTTTATTCGTTGGGTGAATGTCTTTGGCATTTCCAATGTCTGTTGATACAACCATTCCTGTATTCGGTAATTTGAGCGTTTCGGTTTGTGCTTCACGAAGTTCTGCCCAACGACTTCCTTTGGCACTGTTTCCGCCAAACTCATCGAAAGTGGATAATTGTACAAAATAAAAAGGAAAATTACCCTGATTCCACTTGGTTCTCCAATCGGTGATCATCAAAGGAAAAGCTTTTTTGTATTGAGCCGCACGGGTAACATTGGCTTCACCCTGATACCATAAAACGCCTTGAAAAGCATATGGAATTAACGGATTTACCATCGCATTATACAACAACGACGGGTAACTGTTTGGTGAAACCGACATTTTAACCTGAACTACATTGAATTTCCATAATCCATCAAGCGCAACTGCTGAACCGTTGAAATCAATTCTCAAATCAGCCGGATCACCGTAGATTCCGCCGCCGCCTGTATAATCGGTTATTTTAACGGCAATTACGTTAGTGCCTTCTTTTAAAACACCTGCTGGAATTTTGTAAATTCTTTTGGCTTCCCAAATATTATTGGTTCCAACTTGCACTCCGTTTACATAGGTTTGATCTTCATCATCTACTTTAGATAAATATAAAACCGCTTCTTTTTTGACTTGTTCTGCTGTTAAAGTAATCGTTTTTCGCATCCAAACTATACCATCAATATTGCCAATTTGTTGGTTCTCCCAAAGTGATGGCACTTTGATTTGTGGCCAATTGGTATCTTTAAAATCTGGATTTTTAAATTGTTCCTGATTAACATCGGTTACTTCAAAGCCTTGAATTTTTTTGATGTTTTCTAAAAGTGATTTTTTGTACTTCTCAAAAATAGCGTCCATATTTACTGAAGACACATTAGCAATCATACTTTTGAATTCATCACTTTTTTCAAAAGCTTCACGGCTTGTCCAGGTTTCTACACAAGTTCCTCCCCATGAAGTGTTAATAATTCCGATTGGAATTTTTAATTCGGCGTATAATTTTTTAGCGAAAAAGAAACCTGCTGCCGTAAAATCACGAATGTTTTCTTGGTTGGAAACTGCCCATTTCCCAGCTTTTAAATCTGCTTTTGGAGTTCCGCTTAAGTCCTGAGTCACCAAAAATTGACGAATCATTGGATAATCGGAATCAGCCATTTCTTTTTCGGCATTCATCGTTTTATACATCTGAAACTCCATGTTTGATTGTCCGCTGCAAATCCAGACTTCGCCAACCAAAACATCTTTTATGACGATTTTATTTTTCCCTGTAATGGTTAATTCAAATGGGCCTCCTGCTTTTTCTGAATTTAAACTAACCATCCATTTCCCATCTTTATCGGCTTGAATGGTTTTGATTTGTTTGTTGAAGCGAACTTCAACTTTTTCGTTTGGATCTGCCCAGCCCCAAACTGGAATTGTTTTGTTGCGTTGCAAAACCATTCCGTCAGAAAACAACAAAGGCATTTTGACATTGGCATTGCCATAAAAACCACAAACAACTAATAAAAGAATAAGTGTTTTTTTCATTTTATTTTATAAGTTACTAAGCCACTAAGTCACTAAATTTCTAGGATATTAGTCTCTTAGAAACTTAGTGACTTATTAACTTGATTAAACAATAAGTAATATACTCTAAATAAATTATTTTAAACCATCTTGCAAAGCAGTTAATGCTTGTGTGTCAAAAATGGTATTATTGGTACGATTAAAAATTCCGAAGCCTTTATTACCAATACTTCCTTCATCCCAATAAAAAGGTATTAAACCATTTGCTTTAGCTTGCTTTACAACGTATTTTAAATAATAAGCTCTTGATGCTAAATGCAACGTTAAATCAGCACCTGTTAAATCGGAACGACGAATAGCGCCAAATTCACCCATTATAACTGGAATTCCCTTATCAATAAATTTGGTTTTCATTAATTTAAAATCAGAGTCCACTTGAGATTCTTCACCCCAAGTTGGGTTTCTACCAGTATCTGTTGCAGAATGATTTCCTGCACCCCAATAGTAAAACATTTTACCCCAAGTCTCATCTTTAGTCAATCCTGCAAAATTCCAAGGCGTATAATAATGTACTTCAACCAACATTCGATCTGCAATTTTATCTGTTGGTAAAGTATTCATCCAATTATTTGTTTTTCCTATATCAGTAGTTGGCCCTTGAACAATTAAATTGCGAAATGCATTTTTACCTCCTGTAGAACGGACAGCATCAACAAATGTTTGATGATACGAAGCTAGAACAGCCATTTGGGCAGCATCTTCAACTGCTGGTTCGTTTGCACTTGCAAAAAGTACATGCTCATCAAAATCACGTAAACTAGTTGCAATTTGTTCCCAGAATGCTTTTTGTTTGGCGTTGACAGCGTCTTTTTTGTCAGCGGTAACATTATTTTCCAACCATCCTCCATCCCAATGGATGTTTACGATTACATACATGTCACTATCTACACAATATTGCACCACCTCTTTTACTCTCGCCAACCACGTTGCGTTGATTTGTGCTGTTGTAGGATTGGCATTCTGGTTCCAGGAACAAGGAATTCTAATAGCATTAAACCCATTGGCCTTAACCATATCAATCAATGCTTTAGTCACTTTTGGATTGCCCCAAGCGGTTTCACCTCCAGTTGCTTCTAATGTGTTTCCAATATTCCATCCTAATTTCATTTTGGCAGCCAGTTGAACAGCAGTACTGCTCATTCCTGTGGCATCAGCCGCAATAGGATTTGTATTATAGCTAGGATATAAACCTGCAACAACACCCGTTCCTGCTGCCTGTGAAACTGAAATTTGTATTGAAGGCACATCACTAGAACTTAATGTGATTGTAGCGGTTCTGGCAACTGTAGTCTTATTTTCAGCAGCTGTTACCACTACGAGACTGCTCCCTTTTACTCCTGAAGTTTTACTCAATTGAATCCAACTAGCATCAGAAGTAGTAATAGTCCATGATGCAACTGTTGCTGTGACGGTAATATTTGACGTATTCCCAGTGGCTACAAAATCAATTTTATTACTATCTACTGTAAGAGTTTTGGCTTCGGTTTTTGTTTCATTAGCATCTGTTCCACTATCTGAACTACAAGCCCAAATACTAAAAAAAGTCAAACACATAAAAATAGTTGTGCAAAATTTTATAATGGTTTTTTTCATTAGGTTGTTGGTTTTTTGGTTAATTAATAGCAATTAATTATTTGATAACAACATCAATTTCTTTCTTAATGTCGCGAGAAGAATTTCCTAATTTCAAAGTATATTTACCTGGTTCAACAATCCAGCTTTTGGTTGCTACATCATAATACGCCAATTCTTTTACAGGCACTTGAATTGTAATCGTTTCAGATTTTCCGGCTGCTACTTTTACTTTTTGGAAACCTTTTAATTCCTGAGCTGCACGTTCAATTTTAGAATCTGGTTTTGAAGCATACAATTGTACTACTTCTTTGCCATCAACTTTTCCTGTATTTTTAACCGTTACCGAAACAGTTATTTTGTCATTGACAGTGTATGCGTTTTTATCTGATTTAGCATTTTCAAAATCAAAAGTAGTGTATGACAATCCATAGCCAAATGGATATAAAGGCGCTACATTTTTGGTATCAAACCATCTGTAACCAACCAAAATCCCTTCTTTATATTCAACTACTTTATCACCAGGAAAACTATTAGTTGCATGTGCTGGAGAATCTATAAGCTTTTTAGGCATTGTCCAAGGTAATTTCCCTGAAGGGTTTATTTTTCCTAACAATACATCTGCCAAAGCATTTCCTCCTTCAGAACCATTAAACCAACTCCATACAACAGCATTTGTATTTTTAGTTGCTTCTTCTATTTCAAAAGGAGCTCCGGCAATAAATACCACAATTGTTCTTGGATTAACTTCTAACACTTTTTTAATCAATTCTTCTTGACCGAATGGCAAATGTAAATCTCTTCTATCAGATGCTTCCGTTTCATAATCACGGTTTGAACCGGCAAAAACAATAGCCACATCAGAGTTTTTTGCTGCTTCTAAAGCCTCTTGTAATTTGGCAGGCTCTAATTGATCGATTGTTACGGGACCATTGATTGTAATATCACCCAAATTCCCTTTGTTTTTAACATCATAACGCTCTAAATATCCTTCGGCATAATTGATTTTAATAGAAGCTGGTAATCTGTTTTTCAATCCATCTAATGGCGTAACCTCTCTTTTGGTTTTTACACCTGCACCAAATCCGCGCAACGCGTTTACTTTAGTAGCGTTATTACCGATAACAGCAATTGATTTTATTCCGTCTAATTTCAATGGCAAAGCATTATTTTCATTTTTCAATAATACTATTGCTTCGGACGCAATTTTGTAAGCATCTTGATAATGTGCTTCGGTAGCTATGCTTCCTTTAGGACGCTTTTGCCCGCCCATTGCTTTTACCTGATATAGGGTTTGTAAAATTCTTTTTACATGCAAATTAATTTCTGTTTCTGAAACTTCTCCCGATTTAACTGCTGCAATCAATTTATCAGCTAAGAAAAATTCGTTGAACTTTCCGCGAGTTCCCATTTCAATGTCTAAACCACTTTTAAGTGATTTTGCTGTAGAATGAACCGCAGCCCAATCCGAAACTACAATCCCCTTAAATCCCCATTCCTCACGGAGAATTTTATTCAACATATAATCATTCTCACATAAATATTCATTTCTGAATTTATTGTAAGCTCCCATGATGCTGTATGCCTTTGCTTCTTTTATCGAAGCTTCAAAAGCAGGTAAATAAATTTCACGAAGTGCACGTTCGTCTATTTGAACATCAACAAAATCACGGTTGGTTTCCTGATTATTAGCAGCAAAATGCTTTACACACGCCATCACATCATTGTCTTGTAAACCAACTATTAAAGGCACCGCGATTTTTTTATTCAAAAAAGGATCTTCACTCATATACTCATACGTTCTTCCTCCAACTGGTGTGCGAACAATATTAATGGCTGGCGAAAGCAACATGTCTTTATCTCTAGCACGCATTTCCTGTCCTAAACTATTTCCAAAAGTGTAACCCATCTCTGAGTTCCAAGTGGCTGCCAAAGCACCACCTGCCGGATAATAAGTCGCAAAATCATTTGTCCAGCCTGCTGGAGCCCAATTGTCACGAGAAATTTCTTCACGCACTCCCAATGGACCGTCAGCCATTTTTAATTCTGGAATACCTAAACGAGGCACACCACCGTTACTAAACATAGTGGTTCCGTGCAACATTCCTATTTTTTCCTCAAGTGTCATTTGAGAAATCAGCTTATTAATTTCGGCATCATGTGAATTCGAAATCTCTTTGCCCACATAACTATTTATGGCAATTTTTGATTTGGATAAACCTACTTTTTTTTCTTTTGTTTGTGCATTCCCACCAGTAAATACTAGGATTGAGACTGCCATAGCTACATATTTTATCATATTTTTCATTCTAATATTATTAAATTTATTTTTATTCGACATCCTTAAAATCTATTGCTTTACAAAATTGAACATCACAACATCGTTCTCGTTAATCTTGTAACTTTTACTAAACTTTCCAGAAGCGTCTATAGTTACTTTTTCAGTTGCAATTGGCGCTCCGTTATTCTTTTGTTTGATTGATTTTACTTGTTCGCGTGTTAACTGACTTGGTCTGCCCATTGCCAAATAATCGGCGTAAGCATCATTTACTTTGTAACCAACTTTATAGATTTCTAACTTGTAGTTTCCTTTCTTCAAACCATCAACTTCGATTTTTACTTCTCCTTTTGATTTTGAAGGCAAGTCTTTTATGTAATAATCTTGATTGTTTATCTTTTCAGGAAGTGTATAAGTGAAATCCCAGAATAAAAGTTGGACATTCCCATTATCATTTTTGGTTGCCCAAGACGATGAGTCCGTGTTTTTAAGTTCTGTTGCACCTAATTTATTCATTAACAAATAAGAGAAATAAGCTGGTTTTTTGATTCCTTGTGTATTCAATAATCCAAATCCTCCGTGAAAGGGAGTAAATCTAGGTCCCGGTTCTTCAAAAATATCGGTGAAAACCCAATAGGACATTGAGTTTGCCGCATTGCCAACTTGTTTTAATTTTTGCAAAATATACGCCGCCGAATGGTAACTATCGTGAATGGCATCAGCTGGTGTGTAAGAAGCGCTCCATTCTGTATAATGCAATTCCAGGTTGGGTTTTGCTGAATTTGTTATTTGCTTTCGTGAATTAAGGACATCGCCACTGATACTAGATTCCTCTTTACTTAAAACCGTTCCAGTAGAACCGTATTCGTCCAAAAATCCCTGATTTACACCATACGTATGTGTGGAAATAAAATCTAAAGGAATATTGTTTTTAGTACAAAAATCAATAGTTTCCGGCACCCAAGCTGCTCCGGCAGTTGCAGGACCTCCTACTCTATAAGCAGGATTTACACTTTTGATGGCTTTTGCAGTATAATCATATAATTTGAAATATTCCGCTTGCGTACTTGACCAAAAACCCGGTGATAAATTCGGCTCATTCCAAACTTCGAAGTACCATGTTTTTACTTCTTCAGCTCCGTAACGTTCTGTAAAATGCTGTGCTAGATTTTTGATTAAATCTGACCATTTATTATAATCTTTTGGAGGAGTAACGTTCCCTTTCCACCAAAAAATAGTTTCAGGGCCACTTGCCAAAGCATTCGGCATAAATCCTAACTCCACAAAAGGTTTGACATTTATGCTTAAAAGAAAATCATACAATGCATCAATGTATTGAAAATTGTATTCTGACTTTCCGTTTTTATCCTCACGATACACCGCCATGTCATCTGTAAATAAACCATGCATACGAATGTACTTGAAATCACATTCTTTTTTGACCATTGTCAATTGCTGTTGCCAATCGGCGCGTAAACCTTCGTTGGCACGTCCTGCTCCAATGCATTCTTTGAACATGGGATTCATTTTCCCCGCAACAGTATTATAATTTACCTTTATAATTCTGTTGTTTTCCTGTCCAAACAATGTAACACTGCTCAGACAACATAAAACGATAAACTGGACAAAAAATCTTTTCATTTGTTTCTTAATTAAAAATTTCATAAATGGGCTAAAGTCCATTCCTATTGATATTTTAAAAGCCCGTTAGAAAAACAAAAACTACATCATTTTCCCGCGTGAGGGATAGAAGCTGGCTACCGAAGTAGCGCGGATAGCCCGACCCCGTTGCATAAAGGGGCTGAATAAGCGACCCTATTGGTAAGCCCCTTTATGCAACGGGGTCACGCCCAACTATTTTATAAACCCTCCGATCTTCTTGAGAAAACAGAAGGGAGTTTTATATTATAATTTTTTGAAACGGATAGCTGTTCCGCCTGCTCCGCCTAAATGCAATTGCAATTTATCAGAAGCTTTTACGGTTTGTTTTGTAATAGCAACGCTTTCCGGATTGTGTGTTTGATCTGTTCCTTTGGCATCGGCATAAATTTGTGCTTCGTAGGTTGCATTTTTGTCTAAGAAAGAAAGCGAAACCTCTAAATCTCTGGCTTTTTCGTTAGTCATGCTTCCTAAATACCAATCCTGACTGTTTTCGTCTTTACGAACAGTTGTTAAATATTCTCCGATTTCGGCATTCAAAACTTTAGTGTCTGACCAGTCAGTTGGAACGTCTTTTAAGAACTGCATTGATGGGACAGCGTAGTTTTCAGGTAAGTCGGCCAACATTTGGATAGGCGAGTAAAAACAAACATACATTGCCAATTGTTGCGCCGTTGTTCCGTGAACTCTTTTACCTGGATAGCCTTGTTTGATTTCGACATCCAAAACTCCCGGAGTGTATTCCATAGGTCCAGATAACATTCTTGTGAAAGGTAAAATAACTACGTGATTTGGCGGATTTCCTTCACTCCAGGCATTGTATTCCTGACCGCGAGCGGCTTCTCTTGCCAACATGTTTGGATAGGTTCTGCGTTCTCCGGTATCTTTGATTGGTTCATGATAGAAAACGGCTAAATCATATTCAGCAGCTTTTTGCAAAACATAGCGGAAATAATTCACACCAAATTGTCCGTGGTGCCATTCTTTCATATTTAATTTTGAACCTACGTGACCGATTTTAACCGTGTGGATTCCCAATTTTTTGTATAAAGCAAAACCGGCATCGATTTGTTTCATGTAGTTAATCAAGTTCGAACCTGTTTCGTGGTATCCGATCAATTCTACGCCTTTTTCTTTTCCGTATTCTACCACTTTTTCTAAGTCAAAATTATCGGCAGGTTGCGTAAAACTGAACTGGTGCATACGATTTTCATACCAAGCTGGTGTCCAACCTTTGTTCCAACCTTCGATTAATAAATGGTGCAAGCCTTCTTTGGCAGTAAAATCGATATATGTTTTGGCATG
>Ga0308157_10000715_pt1 | contig 92640 bp, 56 predicted proteins | sample PhyBR1_FD_201035 | JGI IMG/M metagenome (GOLD analysis project Ga0308157, IMG submission 201035) | Phyllosphere microbial communities from UC Gill Tract Community Farm, Albany, California, United States - DLSLB.R1 | ecosystem: Host-associated > Plants > Phyllosphere > Unclassified | place: USA...
CTTCTGAAGCAGCTTTGACTTCCGATAAATTAGTGGACATCGCCAATACATATATGACAAAAATTGGATTTGAAAACCAACCCTATCTCGTCTATCAGCATCATGATGCAGGTCATCCACACATTCATATTGTTTCTACCAAAATACAGTCAGATGGTAAGCGTATTGATATGCATAATATTGGTCGCAATCAATCAGAAACTGCCCGAAAAGAAATAGAAAAAACATTTCAATTAGTGATGGCAGGTAACGGACAAATCAAACAAAATTTTGAGCTAAAACCCATAGAAGTCAGTAAAATAAACTATGGCCAACTGGAAACAAAAAAGGCAATTGCAACTGTTTTAAATGCAGTAATTCCAAATTATAAATATACCAGTATTGCTGAACTCAATGCTGTCCTTAATCTCTATAATGTCCATGCCAATCAAGGGTCAGAAAACTCCAGGGTACAACTCAATAAAGGATTGCTATATCAACTATTAGACAACAATAAAAAACCAATTGGAGTTCCAATTAAAGCCAGTAGCTTTTATAACAAACCTACCTTGAAATCTCTTGAAGAAAAATTTGAACTTAATAAAAAGACAAGAGCCTCTGATTCCGTAAGGATAAAAAATACCATTGATTTCATCTTATTAGATGCAAAAAAAAAGACTTTGGAGGTATTAGAGAAAGCATTGGAGAAAAATGGAATCTCCATGGTTTTTAGAAAAAATTCAGATGGTTTTCTCTATGGGCTAACCTATGTAGATCACAAAACAAAATGCGTTTTTAATGGTAGCGCACTCGGTAAACAGTATAGTGCAAAAGCCATTCAGGAACGTTGTCAAAATGATCTTGATACCAAATTAAACGCAATCAATTCTTTACTTAAAAACAAAGAACAGAAAAAGATTGCGCAAAACAATAGCGCAATAATTATTAACCACTCTGATCAAACGAACTGGATACAAACCAAAACTGAAATAGAAAAAATATTAGAGGCTTTTACGCAAGCTGAGTTCACTTCGAACTACATTCCTAGTCAACTCAAAGGCAAACGCAAAAAGAAAAAAAGAAAAGGGCAATCTGATAATCGTTAAAACATAAAAACACATGGCTTTACAAACTGGAGAAAACGAACAGGCACTGCGAAAAATCCTGGATATGACCAGATTAATCAGCATTATTCTTTTAACATTACACTTTTACTTTTATTGCTATGCTGCATTTGAAAAGTGGCATATAGTGAATGAGTTTAGTGACAAAATTTTAGCAAACATTTATAAAACAGGGCTGTTTGATAGTCTCCATAAATCCAAATTGATAAGTCTTGCATTTTTAGCCATTTCTTTGCTTGGAGCTAAAGGTAAAAAGGATGAAAAACTGAACAATAAAACAGCCTTTGCTTACCTAATTACAGGATTGCTAATTTTCTTTATCAGCTGCTTTGTTTTACTTCAAAATATCGAGATTGCTATGATCACTGCTCAATATGTTGTAGCAACTTCAATTGGTTATCTTTTAATACTAACAGGGGGAACATTACTTTCTCGTATTATCAAAAGTAAACTTAACAACAACGATATTTTTAACGCTGAAAACGAAACGTTTCCCCAAGAAGAAAGACTTTTAGAAAACGAATATTCAATCAATTTACCAGCTCGGTATTATCTAAAAGATAAACCTCATAACAGTTACATCAATATCATTAATCCATTCCGTGCCCTTATGGTTTTGGGTACCCCTGGTTCGGGTAAATCATACTTTGTCATACGTCATGTCATTACGCAGCACATCCGAAAAGGTTTTACGATGTTTATCTATGATTTTAAATTTGACGACCTTTCTAAAATTGCATACAACACATGGCTTGCCAACAAGCACCTCTATCCTATTTGCCCAAAATTTTACGTCATTAATTTTGATGATCTTGCACGAACTCACCGATGTAATCCGCTCGAACCTTCAGCCATGTCTGACATTACCGATGCCTCTGAGTCTGCCAGAACAATTTTACTCGGATTAAACAAAGAATGGATCAAACGTCAAGGTGATTTTTTCGTGGAATCTCCCATTAACTTTTTATCGGCCATTATTTGGTATCTTAGAAAATATAAAGATGGTGAATTTTGCACGCTTCCCCATGTCATCGAACTGATGCAGGCTGATTATGATAGCCTTTTTACTTTGCTTAGAACAGAGAAAGAAATTGAAGTATTAATCAATCCATTTGTCAACGCTTATATTAATGATGTAATGGAGCAATTGGAAGGCCAGATTGCCTCTGCAAAAATTGCAATGGCTCGTTTATCTTCTCCTCAACTTTATTATGTTTTATCGGGTAATGATTTTAATTTAGACATCAATAATCCCGATGATCCAAAGATTGTTTGTATGGGAAATAATCCACAAAAAATACAGATCTATGGAGCTGTTCTTTCACTGTATGTTAATCGATTAGTAAAATTAGTCAATAAAAAAGGAAAACAAAAAAGTAGTTTACTATTTGATGAATTTCCAACAATTTATCTCAATAATATGGATAGTCTCATAGCTACGGCAAGAAGTAACAAAGTGGCAACTTGCCTGGGAATCCAAGACTTTAGTCAGCTAAGAAAAGACTATGGGCGGGAACAAGCAGATGTCATAATGAATATCACAGGAAATATCATCAGCGGACAAGTTACTGGCGATACAGCCAAGCAATTATCGGATAGAATTGGAAAAATTATGCAGGACAGAGAAAGCTTTTCTATCAATAGTGGAGACACTTCCATTAGCCGATCCAAACAATTGGAATATGCCGTACCTGCATCCAAAATTTCAGCCTTAAGCTCAGGTGAATTTGTGGGCATGGTCGCTGATGACCCTGACTGTAAAATTCAATTAAAAGCTTTTCATAGTGAAATATTAAATGATCACGAGGCTTTAAAAAAAGAGCAAGATAACTATCGGGAAATCCCACCTATACGTAAAATCGACAACCTCATAGTTCAAAAAAATTACCTTCAAATAAAACAGGATATACAGAATATAATCCATTCAGAAATGGAACGACTGTTGAATGATCCGGGGCTTGCTTATTTAGTTATAAAGAAATAAAATGATTTAAAAAATTTCAGTAAAACAGTTCTCTATGAGCTATAAATAGAAATTAGCGAAAGTAATATTATAAAATAAGTCCTACCAATTAAAAGTCTTTTGATGGTTCTTCAAAATCTGTTTACGAACCATTTTCTGCAGGATTTAAGAGGTGTTTTTTATTAATTAAAAAGGGCACTTTAGAAATAAAACAGCGATTATACGGCATTTGCCTCAGGTATTGTTTTTGAAATTGAGTAAAAATTAAAAAATTGTGGCAACAGCTACAAAAATAAGAGAGTGAAAAAGAAGTAAACTGCATCCATAGAAGTTTCTAATATTGCAATTAGTATGGTTCAGATTATCAAAAGGATAATGAAAACCATACTTCTTTTTTGTCAGCCTTTTGAGATTCCGCCCTAATAGTATTATCTTAGCCATACAGATAAGAATCACCGGCCAATGGAATCCCAGCAGTATATCAGACTCTCTACACTTAATGATATGATCCATGATACGATCAATTCGCGTTTTACAGGACAGCGTTTCTGGGTACTGGCCGATATTACCAATCATTCCTATAAGGCAGATAAAAAGATCCATTATTTTGAACTGGTGGAGAAAGCTCAGAACAGCAATGCAGTAACTGCCAAGATGCTCGGTAAATCATGGGGAGCGGGAGCACTGCGAATTGATGAATTTGAAAAAAATACAGGACAGGTGTTTACCAACAATCTGCATGTGCTGGTTCAGGTAAGTGTGGATTATCACCCGTTATACGGTTTATCAGTGAATGTGCTTGACATTGACAGCAATTTTATGCTGGGAATACTAGAGCAACAGCGAAATGCCACCCTTGAGCGCCTGGTAAAAGAAAATGATTATATCCTAAAAGATGGTGATGGTTATTCCACGATTAACAGCCGATTGAAACTTCCAGCAGTAATTCAGAGAATTGCTGTTATCTCTTCGAGCAGCTCGGCGGGGAATGAGGATTTCCGCCATACGATGCAGCATAATGATTTTAACTACGTGTTTCAGATCGATGATTATTATACTGTTGTGCAGGGAGATAACAATGCAAAACTTTTCTTGAATAAACTCATAGAAATTTATAGTACAGGAATTCCATACGATGCCGTTGTTATCAACAGAGGCGGAGGATCACAGTCTGATTTTCTGATCTTTGACAACTATAATATAGGAAGAGCAGTGGCTAAATTTCCAATTGCTATCATAACGGGCATAGGACACCAGAAAAATATCAGCATAACAGACCTGATGGCCCACACCCATACCAAGACACCAACCAAGGCGGCTGAATTTATAATTGCCCATAACCGAAGTTTTGAACAGAAAATTCTCTCACTACAGCAAAATATTATCATAAAATCCCAGCAGCTTTTTTATGTTCATTACAAAGAACTCAGTGAACTTAAAAATGCTATTTCACATAATGCGGGAAAACTTGTGCAGCGCTGCTCAGAAGAACTGGCGAAAAACAACCAGCGCATTATCAGCAGTTCAAGATCGGTTTTGTACGGGCATCAAAAGAAACTCATCCTGACCGCACATCAGGTGGTGCATAGTCCAAATATGCTGTTGCAGCAGCAAAGAAATAAATTGGCACATATAAAAAATTCCATAAAGAATTCTGCTAATGATTATCTTCGCCGGGAGAAGCTCACTTTGGATTATCATCAGAAAAGTATTCAGATGATGTCCCCACAGAATATCCTGCGCAAAGGCTATGCCATTGTAAAATTAAATGAAAAAATAATCAGCAGTGCAGAAAACATTCAGGCTAATGATGAGATAGTGGTGATCTTAAAAGACGCCAAACTAAAAAGTACCGTTAAAGAAAAAATACAATATGATGGAAGAGAAACTGACCTATGAGGCGGCTATGTCTGAGCTGACGTCTATTTCAAAAGAAATAGAAAATGAAACAATCTCGGTAGACGAACTGGCTTCCAAGGTTAAAAGAGCATTAGAACTAATTGAGTTCTGCCAGACCAAGCTTAAAAACACAGAAGCGGAAGTCACTAAAATCATCAGCAGGATGGAAAATTCTGAGAACTAATTAATGATATATTACAAATAAATTTTCTTCATTTTAAAATATATCGATTAAACAGCAATATTTAAAGACCAGTTTAATACTCAGTATTGGTAATCACATTCCATTCTTAGTTTTTTTGTCTATGTTCTTTATTTTTTTGCGCTTGATAATATGAATAAAAAAATAAAATCAAAATTGTTTCCGAAATACATACTATCATTTTATTTCTCCAGACATAAGTTATAGCCATTAATGCTACCAGAAAAAGAATTAGTAATCCATTGTATTTTCAATAAAAGTTTTTTTGTTCATTATTATTTATTGGTTTGATTTGAAATAATATTTGTTCAAGTTGTCAATATTATTCCAGTAGGTATTATAATCATTTCATGATCCGAATATCCAAGAAACGTCCGTATCCCTTAGGACTGCTATTTATAGATTTTATTTGATGAGGACCAGAATAATAGTTGGAGTATTATTCTGTTCTCTATTGATTTTATTTTCGTTAATGACAAGTTTATAGCTTTCAAATAAGTTTTTTGTCCGTTAATGTCTTTTAATAATCCCATAGCTAAAGAAATAATAATTATTGAGATTACAAATGGTAGCATATTTATATCCCTTGCTTGTCCAATGGTTATATTGGTGCTAGCATTCTGGCACTAGAAGAAGTTTGGGATTAAAAATGCGTATTTTTTTGATGATGCACACCTAAGCGATAGCGAACGGACAAAATAAATTTTTCCAAATACAAAACCAATTTTAAGGTAAGCCATATGTACCAAATCTCTAACGACTTAGTGGCGGTATTTATTCTCCTAGCATTTTTTTACAAGAGATAAAGCTGTCTATCAATTTAGAAGGATTCGCTTCTTCAAATTTATCAAATCCTAAAATAAATGAAGGTGCTGGCATAAAAAAACTTGTCAAATTTGTGATTTTTTCAACGTATTCGGATGCATGTCCTTTTGTAGCCATTGCTAATTGAATTTCAATATCCCAATTGGGTTGATGATCTGAATTATAAACAAGAAAAGGAATTACAAAAGGAACATATTTACTGAAAATTGGATTCTCATCATATGTCAATCGAGCATCAGGCCAAACATTTAAGTCTTCAAAGGCGGTTGAAGGGTTTACTACAAAAAGTCCATTGCTGTTGATTATTTCTTTAAACACATCATCTTTCTCTTCATTCATATACAATTGAACATATCCTGCCTGCCAAACCGTAGTTCCTTTGTGGTTTACAAGTTGATAGGGATGAAATGAACTTCCAATAATTATTCCTCCTTTATTTCCAATTACCTCGTTATATAATTCTGCAAATGCTTTAAAATCTTTTGATTGCCGAAATGGATTGTCTGTCAAACCATATAAATAATAGCAGTCAAAATTTTCTAATACGTTACTTTTATCCTCTGAAGTTTTTTGTTCGGATATTGTTTTATTGTTTTTACTTTTGAATATATCAAATATGGGTGGGCAGTTATTTATTGTCATTTCCTTTAACGTATCGTGTAAATGAACTTCACTATTTAACAGCCTGTTTTCCGTTTTGTCAAGTTCAAATAAAATTCTATCAAATAAATTTTCTAGATTTTCTGCAAGTACAAACATATCTTGTTCATCTCGCCCGAAATTAATAACTTGTCCTTTTGTTCCTTTTAGGTCTGGATCAAGGTCAATTCCGATATAGTTCCCACCATAATCTGAAAAAATTGGCAACCATTTGTAATGAAAATATTTTTTCTGGATAGCACTTTTAGGGGTGGAAGTAAAATCAATTTCATTATCAAAATCGTAAGCAGAACGCTCAACTTCGTATTTTCCATTTGAGTAAACAACAAACTTAAGTTCGTCCCATTTATAAGTTGGTTTTTCTAAATCGTATAATGCCACCACAGTATCTGAGATTTCATCTGCGTCCATTTTAAAAATCTCTCGTTCTCTATTAGTGGTATTTTCTGTTGCGTAAAGATAAGGTCCTCCAAAACTATTTATGCCACATTCAAATTCTATTTTGTACCAACTTTTTTTTATTCCGAAAAGCTTGTGTTTAGGAAATTTACTGACATAAAAATCGACAATTTGTTCAACAAGTTTTTCTGATTGATTGGGATTTACGATTGTATTTGTATCACGTTTTATCAGAGTTCGGCTAAACTCTAATTGTTGAATTATTTCGTCAGAACTACAAAATTGCTCCCCAAATAAAATTCCTCTTCCGTCACTGTTTTGTCCATTTGCAAATGAATACAGTTTTTTTATGTCAACAGGAAGTATTTCCTCGAGTAAAAGTTCAATTTTTTCAATATCCATAATGGAAATAGGACTGTTTAATGTTCCTATGGGTTCTTTAGACTCTTTTTTTTGAATGTCTATAATTTTTTGAAGTTTTGTCGTGAGGTTCATTTTTAGATTCCTTTTATAATTATCCCTTATGTCTTGACGCTTTGCGAGCTTGGGGAATAAAGATGCATATTTTTCCCATTATGACCAAATCTTCCAAGTTTAAAACCTTTTTTAAATTCGACCTAATGCCCAATCTCTTTCACGAGCCAATGTTTGTAATTTATTATATTTAAGTAAGAATCAATATCAAAAAAGAACAATAAGAGCAGAATAACATATTATGGCATCTATGTAAAAGCATAACTTTAAGGAGTATTAAAAAAAGGATTATGCAATTACAAGATGCCTTAATTAAACCAAAGATATTTATTTCAATATCAATTTTGCTGCTTATTTTTAGTGTTCCAATGCCGTTCCTATTTTAAATTTGGAATTTCATCTCTTGAAATAACAGCCTCATTCTTAAAAGCATCTTTCCACCATGCAATATCGGCAGAGCCGTGCGAAGTTTCTGTAAAGGCAGCAGAGTTCGGATTCACAGTCCTGTCATAATCATACCATGGCATGAAGTATGACCAGAAAGCGCCACTACTCCACTGTTGTGATATTGTAGGCAAGCCGCCCATTTCAGACAAAGCAATCATTTTAGTTGGATAGGTTTGCTGGATTGCATTAAACTGACCGGCTATATTGGATGAATCTGAATTGCCATATATGTCGCGACCTACAATGTCTACATACTGATCTCCAGGGTAAAATGCATCGTCTTTCATTTCTGTGGTCCATACCCATATTAAATTATTGAGCCCCTGCTGCTCAAAATAATCAAACATATAAATCCATAATTTTTTAAAGGCTTCAGAGCCTCCAGCTCCCCACCAAAACCAGGCACCACCGCCTTTATATATATTTCCAGATGCTTCATGGAGGGGACGCCACACAACAGGAATATTTTTATCCTTAAGCAATTTAAGATAACCCGCCATTTCTTTAAGATCCGCTTTTACCACCTCGTTTTCCCAAGTACCTTCCACAGTCGCGTTAGCTGCTTTAAAAGAAGTCTCCCACGATGCATATGTAAATTCATTTTTATCTGTGGTATCTTTATTTTTTGGTACTTTCCAATGCCACATTGCACTTACAATACCATTGTTAGCCCACCAGTTTTCTATAGCCTGAGTATTAGAATAATCAATCCAACTGTCTGGTGCCCAATTTAAATGAATATAGTCAAATGTATTTATGGCCGGATATTTTCCGGTATGCTTAAAAACCCAATCAGCTTCGTTGGTGTTCCAACTAACATTCGCCATTGAGCTGGAAATGCATTTTGAACCATAGACTTCTTTGAGAAATTCATAAACATTCACTGCTTCTCGCGAAGCATTAGCCATAACCGGAAGAACACTTAGTACTCTAGTTTCTTTTTTTGTAGAAAATTTAAACACTACTTCATCTGCTGAACGATCCCCATTTACACCAAAGACTATACCCGCAGGCACTTTAACTACATATTCAGTTCCCTTATCCAGGTCTTTCTTCAGTAAAATTTTGGCCCCTTGCACTGTTGCCTGTACTGGTTGTCCATTAATTTTTATAGTATTGACTTCTGATAATTTAATTTGCTGATCATAAGTAATTGAGACTTCAGTTGAGTTCATTACATCTTTAGAACCGTCGGCGGGTTGAGCTAAAACAAACGTTGGTGGTGGCGCTATTTTGTCAACATCTTCCAAACAACTTACAGCACTCATATACAAGAATAGTGTAAGCAATAAATATTTTAATATTTTCATAATTAAATTTAAATTGGTTATTAATTTAAGGTGTTTTTACATCGTTGTTGTAATATTGATTTATAGTTATTTAAAGAATAATTTATTTAAACGACACTTCGAAAGCGTAATAAAAAAAGACCTATTAGTGTATTATTCCAGATTGATTCACTACCTGGCAAAAATATTTGCTGCAAGAAAATGTTTATTTTTTTGCTCATTCACTAAGTGGTATGGCAGTAGCTGTTGTCATTGAATAATCCTGTATCAGATTTCAAAATTATATTTTTACAATGACGCTTTCTATTGTTTTGATATTCAAAGCTGACTTATTTTTTCATAAAATAGTCTTTGATGATATACCACGCTTTTTTCTTTTGTCCTTTTTCGGATAACAATCCTTTTCTATTATATCCGTTCTGATAAGTGGGGTGCATCCTTCCCAAGGACCTGTAATCATATAATATCCAAGGGCACACTCCTACTAAATTAGGTACAGTATTAAACATTGCTATTTGATCCCTATAAATCTTTTCCTGATACTCCTCGGTCCAGTACGCGGCTTGGTCGATTGGTCGTCCACCATTACTTCCGTAGAGAGCTTCCCCACCGAACTCCGAAATTAATACCGGCTTATCAGCAAAGGCTATATCCCATTTTGTGTCTGCTGGATTGCCCTGCCAGGGTACATACCACCCTAGGTATTCATTGATCGAGAGTATATCGGAGTGCCGATAAAGCGGATCCCACAAATTCACGGTATTATTTGTATATCCTTGCGTATTGACAACATGGGTAATTAACCTGGTTGAATCTATTTTTTTGGCTTTATTGGTCAGTTCAATTAAGGCATTGTCCCTGTTGGGAGTAGTGGGATACGTTTCGTTTGAAAGACTCCAGATAACAACTCCACATCGATTTCTGTCTCTTCGTACCATTTCATTGAGCATCAGTTCCATCTTTTTGGGCACTGTGCTGTCAGCAAATCGAATATATTGATATATCGGCAACTCACTCCAAACCATCAAACCCATTTTCTCTGCTTCTTTGACCATATTTTCGCTATGGGGATAATGCGAAAGCCTGACCAGATTACAGCCCAGCTCTTTGGCCGAATTCAGCAATAGTTTCGCATCTTCCAGCGAATGTGCCCTACTTCCCTTGTAAGGATTCTCCTCGTGAATATTTACCGATTTAATAAAAATCGTTTTTTTGTTCAACAGAATTTTGCTTCCTTTTACTTCAATACTTCGAAATCCAATTTCGTCCGTTAGAGTTACACCTTCACTTTGAATTAAAACTTTGTAAAGCTTTGGTTTTTCCGGCGACCAAAGTTCAAAAGTGGTGGAAAATTCCACCTTTGCAAATCCTTTATCATCCGACCTGGTTTTAAAATTTAAATTCAGTTCGGGAATTTTGATTTTGATGTCCTTGCGTCCGTGATTACCATTGAGCAGAACCCATCCTTGTACAGTATCTATACTGCCTTTTTTTAACTGAATACAATAGTCTTCAATATAGCAGTTCTCTACTTCAATGATATCTACATCCCTTGTGATTCCTCCATAATTAAACCAGTCATATCCATGGCCAGGCAGGCCATTTCCAATACGATTGTTATTTACTTTGACCACTACGGTGTTTTTTCCATTTTTCACCAGACTAGTAATTTCAAACTCGAAAGGGGTAAACCCACCTTCATGGCTTCCTGTTTTTTTTCCATTCAGATATACATCAGCCCTATAGTTGACGGCTCCGAAATGAAGAAACACTCTCTTACCTCTCTGAATGCTGTAATTGAAATCTTTCTTGTACCAAATAGTCCCTTCATAATAGGTCAGCTCGCACATTTGGGAATTGAAATCACCCGGAACATTCAATACCGATCCTCCTTCAAACGAGTATTCATAGAAATCCGTCTTGTTTTGAGGTGTTTTTTCCAGCCAAACCTCCCGCCACTCCCCAATGTCTGTAGGGTCGAGTATCGCTTTCCATTCCCTGTTGAGACTCTGACACTTTCGGGATTTTGGATTGACCATTGCAGACTGTGCATACGCAATATCAGTGATGACGATAAGCAATAAAATCGCCGCAAGCCATTTTATTAAAAAAATCATTTTTTGTAGCAGCATTTTGATTTGCATTACATTTTTTTCTAGGTATGGTATTCTATAGTGTTGCTTACCTTTCCAAATGAATTTGATTTTTCGAACGTTGTTGTTTTTACAAACTTTGCTCAATCAAACCTTAAAGGTAAAGGAAGCCGCCCATAGGCAGCTCCCTTTTGGCAAACTATAGATACGGGGGCTTTTTTCTGAGATCCTTGTTTTGGACGCAGTGTATTATTTATGTTTTACTATTCTTATATTGTCAATGGCAATTGCAAACTTATCAATGGTTCCTTCACCATCGTTCCAAAACATAAACTGAAATGTGCCAATTCCGGTATCTCCCAGCAAAGCAGATAAACTTGCCGCAGGGCTACCACTTCCATTATTTGTTTTAAACATATTTAACGGAATAGTAACGGTCTGCCAACCTGAGGTTGAGAAAGGTTTTGAAGAACTTGCACCGACTTTCCACGGTCGGTAAGGAGCTAGGAAAGCCCAAGCACTTCTTGGATTTATCATTAAAGTACCATAATTCCAAGGCTCTTTGGCGTAAATCTCAAATTTCAATGCATAATCGTTTATTGAATTAGTCAATTCTTCTTCGGGGATTAAACGAGTTTCTTTGATGAAGATTTGTCGCCCTGCATTCCACCATTGATTGTCCCATGGACCTATATTAGCCAGCTCCATGGTCACATATTTACCCTGATTCCCTGGATATGCTACCTCGTCGTCCTGTACGGCAGTAGCTCCCCATCCATATGTATTAATTTCATCGAAATCGCAGATCATGCCCTTTGTATTGTGGAATGAAACAGTATCCCTTCCAAATTGATTTACTATAATCAAATCTCCTCCAACAGCTAAGTCATGAGGAACCTGAACTGTCAAAATGGAGTCGCCCTTTACCGTAACGTTGGTTCCTTCCAAATTTCCAGGAAACAATACTTTATCAATTACATAAAATCGCTTGCCATATAAAGTGATATAGCTGCCTGGATTTGCGAACTCGTTTGATACACTATATATCTGCGGAGCATCCACTAATAATCTAAAACTAAAAGTAGCTTCACCATGGCTTGTCACTACCCTAATAGTATTAGGGACATCAGGATTGGTCGCAGCTGTTTCTGCATCTTCAGGGACCGTAATTATAATACTTTTGCTTGTGGTGTAATTACTATTAAAATAGGCTTCTTCCCCATTGAAGTATACCTTTTGTAAATCATTAAAATTCTCTCCGTGGATGACAATCATTTGTCCGGGATAAGTTTCTGTAAAAGTACTGTCTTTTGCTATACTGGCTGGATCAGTTTTGGTAACCTTTGTAATGACAGGCATACCTCTAGCATCATCGTTGTTACAGGAGGCCAAAATTATGCACATTACAACTAGTATGAAAGCCAAGGCAGACTTCATTCGATTGTTTGAATAATTATATATATTTTTCATATTTCTTTTTTTCATATTACTTATTTTATCCACTTAATCAATTTTTGTAATAAGGTACCGGTTCTTCTTTTAATTTTGGGTTTTGTACCACTTCACTTTCCGGATATGGCAATCGCATATCTGCATCGCTAACAACCACCTTGGGATTAACTACACCGTCAGGCTTAACAATAAGATTGTGGTTTGCATCTTTATGATAGGTATAGGCCAATCCTCTTTCCTGATTGTTGATAAAATTGATGATATAGTTGGGCTTGAAATAATGCCAAGTGACTAAATCATACCAAAACTGAGCTTCCATAGCTAACTCTACCCTTCTTTCGTACATAATGTCCTCAAAAGTAATACTGGATTTGGCCGGCATCCCTGCTCTTGCTCTAACCTTGTTAAATGCTTCAAGGCCCGCTCCGGAAGATAGAGTTTGATTATTGCCTAAGGCGGCTTCTGCGTAAGTGAGGTAAACATCCGCAAGGCGCAACATATAAGTTGTCAGCGGAGAACTTTGAGTACCTACAAAAGCACCATCATTATCGGCGGTACTTCCCGGTATATATTTTTTAATGGTAGCGCGGGTAGTATCATTTACCGGAAAGGTATATCCTCCACTAGCCTTGTTAATATTTGGATAGTGTGTTCCCGCAGTCATCCATGTGGCATTTCTCCTTATCGTATCATTTGGCTCGTAAGATTTTATCATGTCATAAGATGCTATGGTACTGCTCCATCCGTTTGCACCGCCCAGTACATCTTTACTATGTGCAAGATCTGAAACCAGCGTATTTCCAACAAGCCATCCTCCATTAGGTACCCACTGAAGTGAAAACAAACTTTCTTGATTATTTTTAAATTGATACCTAAAAAGATCTGAATAATTTTCAAGCAAAGTTAGACCACTATTATTATAGACATCAGAAGCATAGGACATTGCACTTTCTAAATCGCTTTGTTTGCGTGACCCACCATTATTGTAACCCGAACGAGCAAGGAATACTTTTGCCAATAATCCTTTTGCGCTCCATTGGGTTACCCTCCCCGGTTCATCACTTGTAGGCAAATGTTCAGCTGCAAATTTTAAATCTCTTATTATAAATTCATATACGTCCTCTACTCTATTGGTTCTTACCAATGGGTCTTTTAACAATTCCTCATTATTTTCAATAATAATAACAGGACCCCAGGCACGTACAAGATAAAAATAGGCCGTGGCTCTCATAAAACGGGCTTCAGCAATAGCGGCATTCTTTTCCTGATCGGTAACACCTGAAGAATTATCTTCAATGCTATGCATGATAATATTGGATTGTCCAATAACATTATGGAAACTGGTCCAGGCATCTCTCAGGTTACCATCCAATGAAGTAAGTGAAAATACCTCCCATGATCCGTACATCCAGGTAGCTTTGATATTACCCCCTCTAGCTTCACCAATAGGCAAAATGGCGCGGTTGTGGAAGTCGAACCAGACTATATTATACAAAGGAGCGGTTGCCAGACGCAAATCCTTGGCTGATTTAAAGAAATTGTCAGCAGCCAGGCGGTCTTCAGGTGGCCTATTTAAGAATTCTTCTTCATTGCAAGAAGTCAAACCGATCCCAATTACAAGACACAGTAAATAAATTGCTTTAATATATAGATGTTTCATTGATTTTATTTTTTTAATTAATTTTTTACAAATCTAAATTTAGCCCGAAAGTGTAAATTCTTGGACTTGGATATCTGCCGTACTCTACACCAAACTCCAGCGCGCTATTGCCCCCTACTTCTGGATCATAGCCAGAATACTTGGTAAAAGTGTATAGGTTTTGAACATTCACATAAGCGCGTAAGCCTTGAAGCATTATTTTTTTTGCAAACTTTTCCGGAAGGTTATAACCCAAGGTCACATTTTTTATCCTTAAGTAAGAACCATCTTCTACATACAGATTGGAGGGCCTGAAATTGGAATTCCTTCCTAATGCGGTTGTCACCCTTGGAATGGTAGTGCCGGGATTTGTCACTTGGACATTACTCAATATTTGGTCTGCATTTTCAAGATTGGGATCAATAGTTTCAATACGGGCATAATTAGTAACGCTTTGCAGCAATCCTTGCAGATGTGCTGGATTTTCAAATTGCGCACGATAATTATTATACACCTGATTGCCATAAACTCCTTGAAGAAAGATTGAAAGGTCAAATCCTTTATATGAAAAATCATTAGTTATTCCATATTGAAATTTAGGCTGAGGATTCCCTATGATGGCACGATCTTTTTCATCAATAACCCCATCTTGATTAATATCCTTAAATTTGTAATCTCCAACCCATGTTCTGTTAGGAGCAATAGTGCCCTCCGCCTCAACAGGAAGTGCTACCTGTATCTTGTTTCCAAAATCATCTGTTAAAAAATTTCCCTGGGCATCTTTTTTATAAAAGTCAGCTTCCTTGTTAAACATACCTTCCACTACATAGCCATACATCATTCCAATAGATTCCCCTACTGTTGTTTGTGATACAGGACCTCTGGTTATGATGGCATCATTATTAACCAAATTCAAAACTTTATTCCTGTTCATCGAAAACACCAAATTGGTATTCCATTTAAAATCACCATTAAGGTTAATAGTCCTTAAAGTAAGTTCCAAACCTTTGTTTTCCAAATCTCCTAAATTTACAAGAGGAGAAGCTACTGCTCCTGCACCAGAAGTTCCTGCGTAGCTTGGCAGAGGCAAGTCTAAGAGAAGGTTATTTGTTTTCTTCACGTAAACGTCTGCAATTAACTCAATCCTATTATTGAACAATCCAAGATCCATACCTAAGTTTGTTGCTTTGGATGCCTCCCAGCGAAGTTCAGGATTGGCTATATTGGCAGGAATTACACCTGTGCCCCAAACCGTCCTTACATTATTTAAGGCTACGCCATATCCAAAATCTTTCCAACCCTGATTCCCTACTTCACCATATCCTATCCTGAATTTTAAGTTATTTACCACCGTAAGACCTGAGTTTTTAAAGAATGATTCGTTGGATACTCTCCATCCAAGAGCAAAGGAAGGAAAAAGACCTGCCTTATAATCTTGTCCAAATTTTGAAGAAGCATCACGACGGATGGTAGAAGTCAAAAGATATCGATCTCCATAGGAATAATTTAACCTTGTAAAATAGGAAACAAGAGCATTGGAACCTTTACCACTATTATTGGTTGCCGTAGAAGCATCTCCGATTGGTAATTCGTGTATGTTATTTGTAAAAAAGTTTTTTCTATCTGCAAAAAGCGATTCCCATGAATTTTCCTGTGATTCAAATCCAGCCATAACTGAGAAATCGTTATTTTTCATAAAGGTGCTTGTGTAGGTAAGGTAGTTCCTGAATTGCCAGTTAAAATTGTTATTGGCCCATCTGCTTCCATAACTTTCATTCGAAGCAATATACGGTCCGAGATCCAACGTAGGATTGAATACATATCCGTTTTGATATCCGATATCGGTCGCGAGCTCAGCATGATTTACTAAACCTTTTGCCAAGTTGATATCGGTATAAATGCTCCCTAAAATCTGAGTCTGTTTTCTGTCGTTTTCTCGTGTCAGCGCTTCAGCAACAATGTTTGTGGTATAATTACCTGAATTGTTTTCAGTTGGATACCCCCAGGAACCATCTGGATTTCTGGCAACGATATCCGGTGTTTGTTGCATAGCAAGGAATACAAGGCTTGATTCCGTTACTGTTATCCGTTGGTTTGTACGTCCTACCATAAGATTGGCGCCAAATTTTAGCCAATCCGTTGACTGGTTTTCTATATTGAGCCTGATATTTCCCCTTTTAAAATTTGACCCAATGGCAATACCATCCTGATCGAAATAACCTGTGGAGATGGCATATTTAGTTTTTTCTGTACCACCAGTAATCGAGAGATTGTAATTTTGCATCGGTGCCTGACCAAAAAGTTCAGATTGCCAATCTGTGCCTTTACCTAAAAGATCGGGGCTCATAAAGGCTTCACGTTCTCCAAAGCCCAATATTTTAGCCCTTTCGTTAGAGTACGTCGCATACTGCCTCAGGTCCATAAGATCCACACGGGTAGGAATTTCTTGAAGCCCATAATAAGACTGAAAACTCACTCTCTGCGTTCCCTTCTTTCCTCTTTTTGTAGTTATTAAGATTACTCCATTTGATGCCTTTGAGCCATAAATAGCAGTTGCCGAAGCATCTTTTAATACTTCGATGGACTCTATATCTGATGGATTTATTGTTGCAATTACGTTTTGGTTACTGCCATCAATCTGAAGCCCATCCAATACATATAAAGGTTGGTTACTTCCGTTTATGGTGTTGATCCCACGGATATTGACAGTTATACCTCCTCCGGGATTTCCTGAATTTTGTAGTACTTCAACTCCAGCAACTCGCCCTTGTAGAGTCTGTTCTACGGTAGTATTTATTGATTTGTTGATCTCTTTATAGGAAATCGAAGATACTGATCCGGTAATATCGCGCTTTTTTTGAATTCCATAAATAACGATTACCTCATCCAGTGATTTTGTGGTAGGCATAAGTTCCACATTTAAGGTGGAGTTCCCTGATACCTTTATTTCTTTTTCAAAAAATCCCACAAAGGAGAATACTAATACAGTTTCGGGATTTTTTACGTCTATCTGGAATCGTCCATCATATCCAGATACTTCACCTGATTTAGTTCCTTTTACAAGAATACTCGCCCCAGGGAGAGGCTGGTGTGTTGTTGCGTCAGTAATCACACCGGATACCTTTTGTTGCGCAAGGCCGCCATAGACAATTGCTGACCATAATAAAACACTCAATAATAATTTACTCATAATAGTGATTTGGTTAAATAGTTAATAAATAAATGGTTTTGATTTTGAGTCTAAATCAAAAATCATCCTGCCAAAACTATAGTAAAGCACAAAACTGGAGGTACATCAAATTATCCAAAAGATGGACAATTTGTTTACCTCCAGCAATTACTGGACAATAAAATTTAGAATTTAGCACATGGACTATTGTGCATCAGAGAGGAGTTCTGTCTTGTAAACCAATACTTATATAAAACTGGAAATCACCAAAGTTTGAACCAAACATTAATCGCTAGTCAAGGTTTTAGAAATAATTCCTTTATTATATAGTTTCTATTTTTTTATATTCTGATGGAAGCATCTTATACAACTCTTTGAAGTATTTAGAAAAGTACTTCGGATGATTGAACCCTGTCCGGTAAGCTATTTCGGCAATGGAAAGCTGGCTATGCCTTAATAGCTGCGCGCCCCTTTCAAGTCGGATGTTCCGAATGAATTCTAATGGGGAACTTTCTGTCAGCTCTACCATTTTTAGATACAATACCGTGCGGCTTACGCTCAATTTAGACGCAAGTTCTTCAACTGAAAAGTCAGCATTTCCAATATTTTCTTCCACAATTTTCGTGGCATCCTGTATAAATTTAGCATCTGCTGACGTAATGTCTATTTCACTGGTTGTTACACTTATTTTTTTTGCATATATTTCCTGAAAAGAGATTCTTTGCTTGATGAGATTCTTAATCCTTAAGAGTAATTGTTCAAAACTAAAAGGCTTCGTAACATAATCACTAATACCGATATCCAACCCTTCCAGCTTTAGTCCCTCTGAGCTATATGCTGTCAATAAGATAAATGGAATATGAGTAGTTCTGGCGTCACTTCTTATTTTTTTACACAGCTCAATACCATTCATCACAGGCATCATTAAATCACTAATAATCAAATCAGGATGTTCCGATAACGTTTTTTGCCAACCCTCGCGTCCATTTACAGCTTCAATTACCGTAAAATGCGATCCTAAGTTATCTTTGAGGTAGTATAGAAAGTCCTCATTATCTTCAATAATAAGAATTTTAGCTTTTCCAATTTCATGAGTATATAAGTCCTCTTTTTTTTCTTCAACGATTTTATTGACTATATCTAGATGAGCTTCTTCTGTGATACTACTGCAAACATACTGTGCCATTCCTTTCAATGGAATATTCACTACAAAACAACTTCCTTTCCCTAGCTCACTTTCAACTGTCACACTACCACCATGTATTCTAACAAATTCCTTTACTATCGACAAACCTATTCCACTGCCCTGATTCAGCATTTGAGCAGGGACTTCATTTCTATAAAATCTTTCAAAAATCAGATCCTTTTTTTCCTCAGCGATACCTATTCCTGAATCCTTTACCTCTATAGTGAGCGTATGATACTCGGGTAAACTATTGTCCTCCTGGTACACTCTTACGTATATGGCTACATGGCCGTTTTCGGGCGTAAATTTAAAGGCATTTGAAAGTAAATTAAACAGTATTTTTTGCAACTTATCCATATCAAAAGAAGCATGAAAATTATTGATATTGGTCTCGAAGTCCAGAGAAATATTGTTTTTCTCTGCTAATTCCTTAAAGGAATAGGCAGATTCTTTTATAAACTTAATAACATCCCCTTCAGATAAAGAAAGATCTACTGTATGCAGTTCTATTTTTCTAAAATCCAAAAGTTGATCTACCATGCTCATAAGCCTTTTGGCATTTTTATAGATCATTTGAAATTGCTTGTGCTTTTCACCATTACCTTCGGCATCTTTCAAAAGCTTTTCTATAGGGGCAAGGATTAATGCCAAAGGTGTTCTAAATTCATGACTTATGTTGGTAAGGAATCTGATTTTCATTAGATCAAGATTATGAAGATACTTGGCTTCCCTTCTTTCCTGTTCTAGTATAAATTTTTCTTTTTGTCGTCTTAAAATAGTGGACCTGGTAAAATATAGTAAAGAGCTAACAATTAAAATGTATAAGATATACGCTACAGAGGTTCTATAAAACGGTGGCAATACAGTAATATTAAGTGTTTTAGGAACAGGTGTCCAGCTACCATTATTGTTGCATGCCAATATTTTAAGCTTATAATCGCCAGGATTTAGGTTAGTATAGGTGATTCTCCTGTTGGCATTAGTTGTGAGATTCCATTCTTGGTCAAAACCTTCTAGTTTGTATTTAAATTTGGTTTTCTTAGGTTGAATATAATTAAGGGCTGTAAATGTTATGGAAAACACATTTTCAGCATACCGTAAGGTCAAACTTTCTGTTTTTGAAATAGGTTGTCCTAATAGTATCCGACCATTAATTTTTTCGTTAAGAGCTATGGGCTTATTAAACAGCTCAAAACCTGTAATTAAAACTGCCGGTGGACTGCTGTCAATTTCTAATCCTTGGGGATTAAAAATATTGAATCCGCTGGTCCCTCCGAAAACGAGCTCTCCAGAGGACAATTTCAACGATGAATTGGTTGAAAAAACCCCTTCTTGCAGTCCATCTGATTTGTCATAATTCCTTAATATTGGAGCAACCTTATTTGCTTTTATCCATAAATCTGTATGTAAAAATTGGGTTAGACTATTCGAGGAAGCTAGCCACAAGTTCCTATTATTGTCTTCTTCTATGGAAACGATTGCTTTTCCAGGCAAACCATCTTTTGATGTTATGCGTCTAAAATTATTATCTTTTTCATTGTAAAAATTAAGCCCTTCTCCTGTACCAACCCAGATTCTTCCCGAACTGTCCTTAAATATGGTTAAAACATTATTGCTGTTTAGCGTATTGCTGTTGTTTATATCATTAAGAAAATGCTTGCTTTGTCTTGTGTTTGGATTAAAAACATCGATTCCATACCCACCTCCCGTCCAAATATTCCCATGATTATCCTCTATGATTTCGCAGATATAATTACTGTGCACCGGGTATGAGCCACTTTGGCTTTTAGAATTATAAAATTTATCTGTTTTTCTGTCAAAGAGATCCAGCCCATTCTGCAGCGTACCAACCCATAACCTTCCAACAGAGTCTTCGAATAACTTGTAGATGCTATTTCCAGACAAACTATGAGGATTGTGAGGATCGTGAGTGTAATGGGTAAATTTTTTTCCATCAAATTTATCCAGTCCCATCTCATAGGTACCTATCCACAAATGATGATTATTTTTATCATACAGCAAACTTACAATTACATCGCCACAAATGCTATTGGCATTATTAGGATCATGCTGGTATTTTGTGTAACGCCCCGTAGATCGGTTAAAGTATAGCAAGCCTCCACCGTTGGTTCCTATCCAAAGGTTTCCTTTTTCATCTTCTGCAAAGGGAGCGACATCATTGGTAGAAAGACTATTGGAATCTGAATATTTCTTTTGCTGTGGATAAGGAAATTTAAATATATCTTTATGGTAATAATCAACTCCGCTTTTAAAAGTACCAATCCATATGATACCATCACTATCCTTATAGAGCGACAAAATGCTATTATGGGACAAGCTGTTTTCTAATTCACCGTTATGGTTGATATAACTGGTCGAAAAATCCTTTTTATTAATCAGACAAATGCCATCGTTTTCAGTAGTAATCCATATCTTTCCATCTGGACCTTCTGCCATCCCTCTAAGGAAATCATTGTTTGGATGGGTTGGTTTTACACCTTTTTTTATATTTTGCACTGTCTGATTAGAAGCCTGATAACAAAAAATACCCAAATCTCCGTCAGTTCCTATCCATAGATTGTTTTCACGATCTACAACTAAATTAAATTGACTTGTTCTATTCCCTAACTGTTTGGCTATGGTATGGTTTCTATAAACCACCCTCAGACTACTACCATTTAGCTTTTCCAAGATCCCATTTTTATGAATGAGCCAAAGGCCTCCTTCCAAATCTTGCACAATATTGGAAACGTGGTTGGAAATTATTGCTCCTTTTTTTGTAGAACCTTTTAAATGTACTCTTTTTTGGGTTTTAACATTATACTGCGTAACGCCTTGACCATTATAGATAAACCAAAAATTTCCGCCTCTGTCTTTGACTATTTTCTCTACAGGAAAATTGGGGATACCTAATTTTTCTAGGACTTTAAATTGGTCATTAGAGAATCTCTCTGTCTTGGTGTCAAAAATATTGATGCCCCAAGTGGTTTTAATCCATATATTTTTCAATGGATCCTCAAATATTTCAACGATATCATTGGAATTAAAAGCGTGAAAATCTCCCATTTTTACCGTATATGATTTTACATAATTACCATCATAACGATTAAGGCCATTAGAAGTACCAATCCAAATTAAGCCTCTATGGTCTTTAAAAAAACATTTTATACTTCCATGAGACAAACCATTTTCTGAACCAATATGGGCAAATCTGTACTTACTATTGTTAGATTGCACTTGGGCAAATGAAAGACAAGAAAGACTTAAAAAAAAGAATACAACAAAACGAAGATTCATCATCATTAAAATTATTGATTTTATTTTACAAATATTCACAAAGAAATAAATGCAAATTTCTTTACTGAACTATATTAAGGATTTTTCAACTTATTTTCGGCTATGACTACATAAAAAAGTTGTATGATTTTTCACTTTTCATTTCCACTCAAATACTTAAATCCATTACCAGCATCCTTTAGTTTGGCCTAGCAAAAAGACAAACTTACTCAAATCTACTACCGTTGAATAATCTCAAATCCTTATTTCCGATTTAGATGATTGCAATATCGGCAAATTTATTGTTGGTTTCCTGTGAAAAAATGTCCATAAACAAATTGTCCATCTTTTAGATGATTTGATGCACTTTCTCTTTCTTACTTTACTTTAGTTTTGACAACATTATACTGAACGAATCGGTCACTTAAAGACTGGGGAGTTAAAATTAAGTTTGGTTAGTTAGAGTTTGTTTAAATCGGGTGAAATACGCGTCACCCGATTTATTTTTAAAGATTAAAGAAAAAAAACATGATTAAATACCTTATTGTTACTGCTGTATTGGTCTCTACAGCTTCTGGATATAGCCAGAAAATTAAAAAAACTTACGAACTGTCTTCGCCAAATGGGCAAAATAAAATCAAATTTGAAATAGTAAAAAATGCCCCTAAATATGCTGTCTCACACGGAAAAATTCAAGTGATTACACCATCTGATATGGGATTTCTTTTAAAAGAAAATGAAAATCTAACCACCGACTTCGAAATCAAAAAGGTAGAACATACTTCATTTGATCAAAATTGGGAGCAGGTTTGGGGAGAAAAGAAACACATCAGAAATCACTACAATCAGTTATCAGTGGAATTACAGCAAAGAAATGGCCACAAACGCAAATTAGAAATTCAGTTCCGTGCTTTTGACGATGGAGTGGCTTTTCGTTACGTTTATCCAAAACAAAACATAAAGGACAGCATTTTCATTATGGATGAGAAAACGACTTTTAACTTAAAAGAAGATGGAAAAGCGTGGTGGATTCCAGCAAATAAAGCAGATCGTGATGAGTATTTGTACCAGGCTGCGCCAATTAGCAAACTCGATACTGTTTTAACGCCATTGACAATCGAAAGCCAAAATGGTTTGTCTTTAAGTTTTCACGAAGCCAATCTTAATGATTTTGCCAGTATGACGTTGGTAAAAACAGCCGGAACTCAATTAAAATCAGATCTTGTGCCGTGGGCAGATGGAATTAAAGTCCGTGTAAAAGATTCCTTTGCTTCATCGTGGAGAACAATACAGATTGCAGAGAAACCAACAGATTTAATTACATCATATTTGATTTTAAATTTAAACGAAGCAAACAAATTAAAAAACACAAACAGTTATTTCAAACCCTATAAATATTTAGGAATATGGTGGGGCATGCACATTGGAAAATATACTTTCTGGGAAAGCGAAAAACAGGGTGCAACAACAAAACATGCTCAGGAATATATAGATTTTACGGCAAAAGAAGGTTTTGATCATTTATTGATTGAAGGCTGGAACAAAGGCTGGACCCCGGGCTGGTACGAAAATCGTATGCACATGTTTAGTTTTACCAAAAGTGCAGATAACTTCGATTTAGAAAAAGTAGTGGAATATGGCAAGAAAAAAAACATTGAAATAATTGGTTATCATGAAACAGGGTCCAACCTGATAAACTATTTAAAACAAGTGGACGAAGGTTTCGCTTTGTACAAAAAACTAGGAATCCACACTGTAAAAATTGGCCATGTGGGTTCTAGATTAAATATGAAACAAATGCATTTTGGGCAATTTGGAGTCAATTATTTCAGATATATTCTTGAAAAAGCAGCGCAATATGACTTAGCTGTTTTGTACCATGAATCCATTAAAGATACAGGAGAAAGAAGAACCTATCCAAACATGGTTTCCAGAGAAGCTGCCAGAGGACAAGAATATAATGCCTGGAGCGAAGGAAATCCTCCAAGCCATTTAAACATTATACCCTTTACAAGATTACTTTCAGGGCCAATGGATTTTACGCCCGGAATTTTTGATGTTGAAGTAAAACAAGGTTATCCGGGAAAAAGAATTCAGGGAACTCTGGGACAACAATTGGCCATTTATGTAACTACTTATTCGCCTATTCAAATGCTAGCCGATCTTCCGGAAAATTACGAAGGAAAACCCGCTTTACAATTCTTAAAAGACGTCCCAACAGATTGGGAAGACACAAAAGTATTGAATGGAGAAATTGGGCAGTACATTACAACTGTGCGAAAAGACAGAAACAGTGCAGACTGGTTTTTAGGAAGTATCACAAATGAAAAACCGAGAGAATTAGAATTTTCGTTATCATTTTTAGATAAAAACGCCACATACGAAGCGCAAATTTATGCTGATGCTGCTGGAACTGATCAAAAAAATAATCCAGAAGCAGTTACGATTTCTAAAAAAAATGTAAAAGCTTCAGATTCATTGAAAGTAATTTTGGGTGGTGCCGGTGGGACAGCAATCAGATTTAAAAAGTTGTAATTGTAACATTATCAATGAAAAACATAATTTTACCTTCAACAGTTATGGCCTCCGCGCTATTAAATTCGAATGAGAAAAACGCTCAAAATTACCAGTACAACTCAGAACGATATAGTGGTAAAGAAAGAGATTCGAAATTTGATGTTAAAATTGACAATCTTATTTCTCAAATGACTCTGAAGGAAAAAATTGGCATGCTTCATGGGAACAGCATGTTCACTTCGGAAGGTGTAAAACGCTTAGGTATACCAGAGCTAAAAATAGCAGACGGGCCGCTGGGTGTTCATGAGGAAATTTTTCGTAGCAATTGGTCTCGGGCCAAACTGACAAACGATTTTGTTACCTATTACCCCGCAGGAGGTGCTTTGGCAGCAACATGGAATACTGAAATGGCCTATCTCTATGGGAATAGCATTGGAGAAGAACTACGGGCCAGAAATAAGGATATGTTACTTTCTCCAGCAATCAATATTATACGCACTCCCCTTGCCGGAGGAACATATCAATACATGAGCGAAGATCCATTTTTAAACAAAAAAATAGCAGTACCATTAATTGTTGGTTTACAGCAAAAAGATGTGATGGCCTGTGTAAAACATTATGCAGCAAATGATCATCGTAATTGTTCGGATCTGCAAATTGATGAGCGTACCCTGCGCGAAATCTACTTACCTGCTTTCGAGGCAGCTGTAAAAGAAGCTAAGGTTTGTGCTATTATGGGAACCAACAACAAATTCAGAGGTGAATATTTATGCGAGAATAATTACCTGTCAAATACTATTTTACGTAAGGAGTGGGAATTCAAAGGTATACTACTTTCTGATTGGGCAGCAGATCATTCTACGGTAAAATCTTTAAAAAACGGTTTAGATTTCGAGATGGGAACTCTAAAACCATTCAGCGAAATTTTCCTTGCAGCGAAATTAATTACAGCAGTGAAAAACAAAGAAATCTCTGAAGCAGAAATTAATGTTGCTGTTAAAAGAATGCTACGAGCTTTATTCCAGATAAAAGCAATAGGTGGGAAAGGCCGAATAAAAGGCAGTATTTCAACCGAGGAACATTTTCAGGATTCCTATACTATTGCATCTGAGGCAATAGTTTTATTAAAAAACGAAAAAAGCATGTTGCCTTTACAACTTGACAAAGTTAAATCCATTGCAGTGATTGGTAATAACGCTACTAAGAAAAATGCTTTAGGTGGATTTGGCGCCGGAGTAAAAACATTAAGGGAGGTGACACCTCTGGATGGTTTAAAAGACAGATTGCCCTCCTCGATCAAAATAAATTATGCTGAAGGCTATCTAGAATGTTACAAAGAAATAAACAATGAAAACTTAGGAAACATTATTTTAAATGGTCCAATACCAAATGATGAGTTGGATCCTGAAAAACTAAAAGAAGCAATTCAAGCTGCAAAAAAATCTGATATGGCAATCATTTTTGCGGGTTCTAATCGAGATTATGAAAGTTCTGATCGCAAGGACCTAAAATTACCATTTGGGCAGGAAGAGTTGATCAAAAAAGTTATAGCCGCTAATTCAAGAACTATAGTAGTTATAATTGCCGGAGCGCCTTTCGATTTACAAAGTATAGATAAAAAAACAAAAGCTTTGGTATGGAGCTGGTTTAATGGTTCTGAAGGAGGAAATGCATTAGCTGATGTATTGATAGGAAAAACAAATCCATCAGGCAAATTGCCATGGACAATGCCAAAAGACCTTATGGATTCCCCTGCACATGCTACAAAAAGTTTTCCCGGTGCTACATCTGTAAATTATTCAGAGGAAATTTTGGTTGGATACCGCTGGTTTGATACCAAAAATATTTCTCCTTTATACCCTTTCGGATTTGGTTTATCTTATACCAAATTTTCAATTGATGCATTTACCGATAAAACGGATTATACGTCAAACGAAACTATTTCGGTTTGTGTAAAGGTTAAAAATACCGGAAAAGTTGATGGTAAAGAAGTAGTTCAATTATATGCTTCAAAATCAGATTCAAATATAAGCCGTGCCTCAAAAGAACTGAAAGGATTCCAAAAAACATTTGTAAAATCAGGTAGTTCAAATAAAATAATCATTGAAGTTCCAGCCAAGGAATTAGCATATTATGATGTTGAAACTAAAAAATGGACTGTGGAACCAGGGAAATATATCCTAAAAATAGCGAATTCGTCAAGAGATGTCAAAAAAGAACTACTGATAAATATTAAATAGCAGACTCTGCAATCTACTATTTCTTTGCATAAAGCCATCAAACATTCTTTATAAAATGACATTTAAAAGAATTTTAAACGCATAAAAAAATTTATTCACCAATCATTTAAATTAATAAAAATGAAGATTATTTATTCATTACTATTTGCTTTGTGCTTATGTAGTACATATGGGCAAAATTTCCAAAAAACGAATCAAGGAATTAAAACCGTAATTAACGGTAATACTATTGAAGTACAATTTTATAGCCCTTCAATAATAAGGGTTATTAAATATCCAGAAGGTCAATCCTTTTCAAAAAAAAGTCTGTCGGTAACTTTAAACCCTGTAAAGACTTCTTTTAGTGTTACTAACAATGATGGCAAGATCATTTTAAAATCTGATCAATTAAATGTTTCACTCAATTCCATCTCAGGTACTATCACATTCGCAGACACATCACAAAGGATTTTGCTTAAAGAAAAAACTGAAGGAATAAAATTTGAACCTTTTGATGACTCCGGCATAAATACTTACAGTGTGTATCAGGCATTTACCCTAGAGAAAGATGAACCTATATATGGTTTAGGACAGCATCAGAATGGAGACTTAAACCAAAGAAATAAAAGATATCATATGGAGCAGGGAAACACAGAAGACGCCGTGCCCTTTTTTCAATCGGTAAAAGGTTATGGGCTTTTTTGGGACAATTATTCCCCCACCGAATATGTGGATGATGCCAATGAAACTTCTTTTAAATCTTTAGTTGCGGACGCGGTAGATTACTATTTCATGTTTGGCGGTAATGCCGACGGCGTAATAGGTAAAATGAGAGAACTTACGGGAAAAGTGCCAATGTTTCCGTTATGGACATATGGCTATTGGCAAAGCAGAGAACGCTATAAAAGCCAGGAGGAACTGATAAATGTAGTGCAGAAATATCGTGAACTGCAAGTACCCCTGGATGGAATAATTCAGGACTGGCAATATTGGGGCAGTAATTACCTGTGGAATGCCATGGATTTTTTGAATTCTGGATTTCATGATCCCAAAAAAATGACAGAAGATGTGCATAACCTCAATGCACATATAATAATTTCGATATGGCCTTCTTTTGGACCACAGACAAAGCCTTACAAGGAAATGGACAAAAAAGGAATGCTTTTCAATCTCGCAACCTGGCCTACATCTGGATCTGATAACTGGCCGCCTAAGTTAGAATATCCCTCGGGTGTAAAAGTTTATGATGCTTACAATCCCGAAGCCCGCGACATTTACTGGAAATATGCCAATGAAGGATTATTTGCTAAAGGAATAGACGGCTGGTGGATGGATGCAACAGAACCTGATCATTTTGATATAAAGGCAGGTGATTATGATACAAAAACCAATTTGGGATCTTTTAGAAAAGTACGAAATGCATACCCATTAATGACCGTTGGTGGTGTTTATGACCATCAGCGTCAAGCCACATCAGAAAAACGTGTGTTTATTCTAACCAGGTCAGCTTTTGCCGGTCAGCAGCGTTATGGTGCCAATACATGGTCTGGCGATACAGGATCAAGCTGGGAAGCGCTCCGTAATCAGATCCCCACAGGTTTGAATTTTACACTCACAGCAATACCTCACTGGAATTCTGATATAGGTGGTTTTTATGCTGGTCACTACAATACATCATCAGAGTACGGATCTGGTGCCAAAAATCCTCTTTTTCAGGAATTATATGTTCGCTGGTTTCAATTCGGTACATTCAACCCTATGATGCGCTCCCATGGTGCAGATATCCCAAGAGAAATCTATTATTTTGGAAAAAAAGGAGAACCAATTTATGACGCTATCGATAAATTCACCAACCTCCGTTATTCATTATTACCTTACATATATTCTACATCATGGGATGTTACCAGCAATCACTCTAGTTTTATGCGAGCACTATTTATGGATTTTGTTAATGATAAAAAAGTATGGAATATAAAGAATGAATATATGTTTGGGAAATCAATTCTTGTAGCTCCAATCGTAGAGGAATATTATAGTCAGCGAAAAAATGGAAAAGAGAATAAAGAAAGTGATTCGAACAAGAATAATAATGAAGGAAATACAAAAAAAGAAAATATAGATTTTACCGTAGAGAAATTACAAGAAGTATATCTGCCTGAGGGTTCTGCCTGGTATGATTACTGGACAAACGAAAAAGTAGATGGAGGCCAGCAAATTTCAAAAAAGACAACTATTGATATAATTCCTCTTTATGTAAAAGCAGGTGCGATTATTCCATTTGGACCTCAGGTACAATACGCTACTGAAAAAAAATGGGACAACCTTCAAATAAAAATTTACCCTGGCGCAGATGGATCTTTCGTGCTTTATGAAGATGAATTCGACAATTACAATTATGAAAAAGGTGCTTTCACTGAAATTGAATTTACATGGAATGATAAATTAAATAAATTGACCATCTCCAATAGAAAAGGACAGTATAAAGATATGCTGACAGATCGAAAATTCACTATTATACTCGCTAATGGATCAAAAAAAACAGTAATTTATAACGGAAAAAAAATAGAAATAAAATTCAAACCATAAAGTGAATTACTAAATAAAACTGTAAATTAATGATGAGCTTGCTGTATCTAGTATCTTATGAATTTAAATAAATAGACATACCATGTAATTAAGTTATCAGTCCTAAGATTTATACTTAAATAGGTTTATTAGTATAACCTGAGGCTGATAGTAAAGACAGACATCAACACCTATTAGAGCTTAATTTGAACAAAGGTTATTGGTGATAATAGTACATTGGTGTATAAAAGAAAAAGTAAGTACTGCGAACATTTAAAAAATGTTCAATAATAAATATTTGTAATTATAATGAATAATAAACTTTATTTGGTTGGCCTTGTACTAATTGTTTCGAGTTGGTCGTACGCTCAAAATGGTTCAAAAATTAATTTTTTCAAATTAAATGAGGTTCAGCTCTTAAGTAGCCCTTTCAGTCAGGCTATGGAACTTGACAAAAAATATCTTCTGGAATTAAATGCGGACAGACTCCTAGCTCCATACCTTAAAGAGGCAGCATTACAGCCAAAAGCTGAAAACTATCCTAATTGGGAAAATACGGGTTTAGACGGACATATAGGGGGACATTACCTTTCTGCTTTAGCACTGATGTTTGCCCAATCGGGAGATAAGGAAATTGAAAAAAGACTGGATTACATGCTCAGTGAAATGGAACGTTGCCAAATGGCAAACGGCAATGGCTATTTAGCTGGTATACCAAATGGAAAGATAATCTGGGAAGAGATTTCCAAAGGAAATATAAGAGCTAACAACTTCGGATTAAATGACCGCTGGGTACCTCTTTATAATATACACAAAACCTATGCAGGACTTCGCGATGCCTATCTTCATGCCGGGAAAGAAAAAGCAAAAATAATGCTCATTAAATTAACAGACTGGATGCTATGGGAGGTTTCGTCTTTAAAAGATAATCAAATTCAGGAAATGCTAAGAAGTGAACATGGAGGCCTCAATGAAGTTTTTGCCGATGTATATCAAATAACCGGAGAGAATAAATATTTAGAACTGGCAAAAAAATTTTCACATAATGAAATACTGGAACCTTTAATTGAACATCAGGATAAATTAACCGGTATGCATGCCAACACACAAATACCTAAAGTCATTGGATTTAAACGCATTGCTGATCTGGACCACAATCAAAATTGGGAAAGCGCTGTAACGTTTTTTTGGAAGAATGTTACAGAGGAACGTTCGGTCTCTATAGGCGGCAACAGTATTGGCGAGCATTTTAACCCAATTGATGATTTTTCTAATATGGTGAGAAATGTTGAAGGACCTGAAACCTGCAACACATATAATATGCTTAAGCTTACAAAGGAACTCTACTCCACCTCGCCAAACTCTTCTTATATTAATTATTATGAGCGCGCCTTATACAATCATATTTTATCGTCTCAAAACAATGAAAAAGGCGGATTCGTTTATTTTACGCCAATGCGTCCCGGACATTACAGGGTGTACTCTCAGCCGCACACCAGTTTTTGGTGCTGTGTAGGTTCAGGTATGGAAAATCATGCCAAGTATGGAGAAATGATTTATGCTTCAGCCAAAGATATACTATATGTAAACCTGTTCATCGCTTCAAAATTGAACTGGAAGGATAAAAAAACAACGATAATACAAGAAAATAGTTTTCCTGAAACTCCCCAGACTAGACTTCTCATCAACCCGAAGAAGTCAATATTTTTCAGTTTAAAATTAAGATGTCCGGACTGGACTGATGCCGCACAGGTAAAAATTCTTCTTAATAGTAAGTTAGTAAAAATCAATAAAGATGAAATGGGCTATTTTACAATAACCCGCAAATGGCATAAAGGAGATGTTGTCAGCTTACAATTCCCAATGCATTTAAGCGTAGAACCCCTACCCGATCAATCAGCCTATTACTCCTTTCGTTATGGACCAATAGTCTTGGCAGCAGAATTTGGAAAAGAAAACCTCCAGGGATTATTTGCAGACGACAGCAGAGGCGGACATATTGCTCACGGGACTCAGTTACCGCTGAATGCGATGCCTGTGATTTTAGGTCCATCACAAAATTTATTATCTCATCTTCGGTCTCTCGAGGGCAAACCTCTTCATTTTCATATGGATGGACTCTATCCCGATGTGTATGCGTCCGGGTTTAATCTAATTCCTTTCTATAAAATACAGGATTCACGTTATATTTTATATTGGCCTCAGGCCGACGCCGATAAGGTCATTGAAATGCAGAAAAAGAAAGCCGAAGAAGAGCAGCAGGTACAAAAACTTAATAAAATCTCAATTGACAAGATAACATTGGGAGAGCAGCAACCAGAATCCGATCACTTCATTGAATTCAAAGATGCGTACACAGGCTATAAAGAGGATCATCATTATAGAGATGCAAGTGGATGGTTCAGCTATCGGATGTTTAATAAAGTAAGATCTGCGCGCTATTTGTATATTACCTATTTTAATGCAGATCCGAACAGACTACTCAATATCGATATTAATGGTAAAAATGTAATATCGAAAATACTCGATGGCAAATCTGCTAATACTGTTGAGTATCTGATAGTGCCTATTCCGCAAAGCGAATATGACAGCGAGAATATCAAAATAAAGTTTAATGCTCCAGAAAATGGCTTCACCGCAAAAATAACAGAATTGAGACTATTAAATAAGGAATTAAAATGGTAATCAGATTTAATGTTATAGTCATTCCTGTTTTTTTTAAAATTTTAGTATGAGTTACAATTCATTGCCCATAACTTATTTTATATCTAATAAAATTAAACAATTATGAAAAGATATTTTTCACAAAAGCTTTTACAAATCATATATCCTTTCAGTATTATATTTATCCTATTTGGATTTGATACAAAAGTAACAATAGAAAAACCAGAGAAAATTTATCTGTTTGCGTACTCAAAGAATAATGCGCTTCACTTTGCTTGGAGCTAAAAGCGGAAAACAATGCCCATAATCCAGAAAGTGGCTACCAAGAAAGCATTTTCAAAAGAATTGCCTCCTATTCTTTCGCTGTAATAAGGGCCAAGGTGACTTCAAAAACACTATAAACATTTAAAATTTGCTTTATTTTTAAGGATTTAAAAAGCATCATAAAATCAATTGATAATGAAAAAAAAACATTTTTGTCTTTTTGCACTAGTAACAGTTTTTAATATTATACAAGCCCAGCAAACTACAAATGGAGCCCCACCTGTTATTGCCGAAAAAGATTTGACAGCTTATCTGTTTGTGTATTTCACAGGTAATAAAATAGAAGAAGAGGCCATTCATTATGCCGTAAGTGCCGATGGTTATCATTACTACAGCCTTAATGGCAACAAGCCGGTTTTAGACAGCAAAGCCATTAGTTCTACCGGCGGTGTCCGGGATCCTCACATTTTGCGAGGCGATGACGGAAAAACATTTTATATGGTCCTTACCGATATGACTTCTTCAAAAGGATGGGACAGCAACCGCGCCATGGTTCTATTAAAAAGCAAAGATCTCATAAAATGGGAAAGCAGCATTGTCAATATTCAAACCGCTTTCCTCTGCAATGAGAACCTCAAACGTGTTTGGGCGCCACAGACTATCTATGATGTCAATGTAGGTAAATATATGATTTACTTTAGTATGAAACATGGAGATGACCCTGATAAAATTTACTATGCCTACGCTAATAAAGCCTTTACAGGCTTGGAAAGCGCTCCTAAAGTACTTTTTGTTCCCAAATCTGGAAAAGCCTGTATTGATGGCGATATTATTGAAAAAAATGGTGTGTATCATCTTTTTTATAAAACCGAAACCGAAAATCCAGGAATTAAGGTAGCCACTACAACCAATCTGACTTCCGGAAAATGGATAGAAAATGATAAAAATATGCAGCAAACCAAAGAATCGGTTGAGGGCTCAAGCATCTTTAAACTCAATAATTCGGGCGATTATATTTTGATGTACGATCTCTACCACATTGGAAAATATCAGTTTGCAAAAAGTTCCGATCTAGAGCACTTCATAGCAATAGACAATGAAATTTCAATGGATTTCAAACCACGCCATGGAACTATTTTGCCAATAACGCGCTCCGAATTGAAAAGGCTTACTGCAAAATGGGGAACGCCAGCCAAATTTCCGAAAATCAATAACAATCCAGTTCTGGAAGGCTACTATGCCGACCCTGATATTTTATATTCAAATAAAACAAAAAAGTATTATATCTATCCCACCAGTGATGGTTTTAACAACTGGTCCGGGAACTATTTTAAAACCTTCTCATCAAGTAATCTGGTTGACTGGAAAGACGAAGGTATCATTTTAGATCTTCCAAAAGATGTAAGCTGGGCCAATAAAAATGCCTGGGCACCTTGCATCATGGAGAAAAAAATCAAAGGAAAATATAAATATTTTTACTACTTCACAGCAGCACAAAAAATAGGTGTTGCCGTTTCAGACAATCCAACTGGACCGTTTAGAGATAGTGGAAAAGCTTTGATCTCTGCGCTTCCAAAAGGTGCAAATGGAGGGCAAGAAATTGATCCGGATATTTTTACAGATCCCAAAACTGGAAAAAGTTATTTATACTGGGGGAACGGTTATATGGCTGTAGCCGAATTGAACGACGATATGATTTCATTTAAAGGAGATACAAAATTAATTAAAGTAGACAATACTTTTCGCGAGGGTACCTACATCATCCACAGAAAAGGAACGTATTATTTTATGTGGAGCGAAGACGATACCCGAAGCCCAAATTATAAAGTACGTTACGGAACTTCCAAATCACCTCTAGGACCTATTGAAATTCCGGAAAACAATATTGTAATTCAGGGAATTCCTGATCAGGGAATTTATGCAACAGGACATCATTCGGTATTGCAGATTCCAAACAAAGACCAGTGGTATATTACCTACCACCGATTCTCCTATCCAACTGGGATAAAAATGGGAGAAGCTGGCGGTTATCATCGTGAAGTATGTATTGACAAACTGGAGTTTAATGCTGACGGAACTATAAAACAGGCACATCCAACGCATGAAGGTATAGATGCAATTAAGTAATTTAAGAAAACAAAAGTATTGTATAATTGTTTCGTTCGAAGAGTACGATTAATAAAATACAACGAGTTTAAAAAGCTGGCTGTCTATGTAAGCAATCAAGCTATGTCAATAAGGACATAAGTTTACAATCAAAAAAGCCGTTCGTTTAATGTAATTCAAACAAGTCCATCAGCTTACTAATCGCTTTTATTAATTTGTTGTTTTTTCATTAGCATTGGTCTAGCTAAAATTGATGCTAAAATCGTGCCGATACAAGAGGTTTGGGTTTAAAAAAGCAAATCTCTTGTAACGGCTCCTATGTTTGTAAAAATTATATTTAAATAATAACCAATACTATTTAGAAAGAACAAAAAAGAAGCCTTAATTGAAGTGTGCAACAAGTTGTTAAAACTGGTATTTGGAGTTGTGAAAAACAGAACTTTATACCAGGATATTTATTTGCAAAAAACTGCTTAAAAATTAGTTTTTTTACACAGTTCATGTTATGCCTTGTTTATTTTTTTATCCGTATAAATATTTTTCAGGATTATTTTCGTAATTCTTCAAAATATACTGAATCATCAAGATATTAATCCTTTTATGTTCTGCAAAGTATTCTATTTCTTCATTTCTTTTTGACCATTTTAAAAACTCTTCGGATGCTTCAATTAATATTGAAAAAATTGGAGCAATATTGCGATTGTCATTATTATTGTAAAAATCCATTTTAGGAATAAAGTAATCACCTTCACAGTATGTTAAGTGTAATTGTCTAATATCGCCCCAACCACTATGAATAACCTCGGAAAACGTACCGTATACGTAGGAATATGTATTGGAGATTTGTACTTCTTTATGAATTTCAGCGAAATTTTTACCATCAAGTTCCCATTTACGTCCTTTAAGTTTAGAATCTTCAGCCTCAAAATCACTCATTGTGAATCCATCTATACTCATTGCAGATTGAAACTTATCTATAATTACTTGACCAATTCCTTGAATTCCTTGAAGTTCCTTAAAATTCTTATATTTTCTTCTATAAGAAACAAGTCTATAATGTTTTTGAGATTCTATTCCTTTTAAATTTAAGTATTTTATAAGAACAAAAGCTTCATAAATTGGACGGGTTAACAAGGCGGTGGTTTCATATTCATTATTATTGAAAGCTCTAATAAATAATTTAAAAAGCTTATACAGTTTTGTATATAAACCAATAATTGTTGCTTGATTTATATTGTAAACATAACCATCTTCTTCAAATGGGTCAATGGCGTTTTTTATGAGATTCAACAATTCATCCGAAAAGTCAATTATAAAGGTTGGTTCCTTTAGTTCTATTTCTAACTTATCTATTGAGATTATGTTGGTATATTTTCCTTCCATTTATTTTTTTAATTCTGAAATTAGAAGCCTAAATCTCTTTCTCTGCTGTTAAATAAGGCATAACGTCCTGGCGCGAGGTTTGGGATTAAAGATGCGAGTTTTTTCCATTATGCATAAATTTTCCAAATACAAAACCATCTTTAAATTAAGCCAAATGCCCAAATCTCTTGTAACGGCTTAGGCGTTCGGTTTTATTCATCGTCATTTTCCAAAAACAATTTCCAATACCAAACATCCATGTATTTATTTTCAATGTGTGTTTTGGTTAAAAATGCGTTTATTTCATCTTTAGAAATCGGATTTTTTCCAATAGCTACAGGGTTTTCTCTTTTAATTGATAGCTTTTTTAAATCTTTTATAATTTCAGAAAAATTTTCTAATGAAATTGCTATATAACTTTCTTCCCAACTTCCTTCTCCGTGTTCAGAAGTAAAAACGGGTAAATTGGGTCTGTCAAAATCTATAAAAATTGGGTCGCCCAAACCGTCAGTTCCGATAACAAACCAACTCTTTTTCCAATCTCCATTTTTATTACCTATAAATGATTTTCCATTTTCGCCAAAACTATAGCCAATTTGTTCTTTTTCAATATTATCAAATTTAAAGAAATTAAGTTCACTATATCCAAGTGAAATATCTTCTATTTCATTGATAAACTTTTTAAACTTTTCGTTAGTCAATAATATACTAAAGTCGGGTTTTTCGTTTCTTCTACCGCCAAATAATTTGCCAAAGATGGTCATTTAATTGCTTTTTTAATTTCTGTTGAATTTTCGTCGCTTCTTGCAAACTGACGCCTAAACGTCAGTCTGTGAAAAAACCGTCGTTTGTTATTTTCAAATATACTAAAACAATTGAAAAGGATTGAGAAAAGTTGTATATTTAATGATGCAACATATCACAGGAATTCCCCGTAATCAAATGTGTTTTTCGAGTTTAGAAGACACTATTTCGCTAGAAAACCCCGTTCGTTTTATCGATGCTTTTGTAGAGACTATTGCATTGAAAAATCTGGGCTTTTCCCTTCAAACAATTAAAAGCGAAGGTCGCCCCAGTTTCAATACAAAAGTCTTTCTTAAAATCTATTTATATGGTTATTTAAACGGACTTCGTAGTTCTCGAAAGTTAGAGAAAGAATGCGTCCGTAATATGGAACTGCAATGGCTTTTGTGTGGAATTGTACCCAATTATCACAGTATTTCTGATTTTAGAAAACACAACCCAACAGGACTGAAAAAAATATTTAAGTTGTTTGTTTCTTTTTTGAAAGATGCAGATTTAATCGCTGGAGAAACCATTGCCATTGATGGCACCAAAAGCCGAGCACATAACAGCAAGAAGGCTAATTTCAATCAAAAGAAGATTGATAAACACTTGGCTTATATTGAAGAGAAGACCCAACACTATTTAGATGAGTTAGATAAAAACGACCAGCAGGAAAACAATACGGGTATTACCAAAATTCAAGAAAAAATAGAGCGATCAAAAAAGAATAAAATCCGCTACGAACTCTTAGAAGAAAAACTCCAAGCCAGTGGTGAACCCCAAATCAGTACTACTGATGAAGATTCACGAGCACTTTTGGTTCAAGGTCAAGTAGTGGAAGTGAGTTATAACATTCAAGCCGCAGTTGATTCCAAGCATAATTTGGTGGTTGCTACCCATACCATCAATCGTAATGACCGCAATGCTTTGACTGCCATAGCACTCGAGGCTAAAGAAAACTTAGCGGTAGAAACCTTTACCGTTTTGGTAGATAAAGGGTATCATAATGGTCGTGAAATCACTCAATGCAAAGAGAATACTATTACTACTGTTGTTGCACATCCCGAACTGGTAAATAGCAATGAAAAAGGTACTCAGCCCGATTATATGGTCTCCAAATTCCAATACAATGCAGCAACAGATACTTACACTTGCCCACAAGGAGAAATCTTAAAAACAACAGGACACTGGCATAAGAAAACCAGAGAAAAAGACAGCTACCAATTTAAAAGATACCGAACTCCAGCTTGCAAAGATTGTCCAGTAAAATCACTTTGTACCAGTAGAAAATCAGGACGAGACATAGATCGCAGCCAATATGCTGATGCAGTAGAAGAAAACAACAAACGATATCAAGAAAACCAACAATTGTACCGCAAGCGACAAGAGATAAACGAACACATTTTTGGAACCATAAAACGACAATGGGGCTATAATCACACCAATTTAACGGGACTCGAAAAAGTAAATGGTGAACACAGTTTAATCATGCTGGTGTACAACATCAAACGCAGTATAAATATTTTGGGAGTACCTGAATTAATAGCCAAACTCAAGAAATGGAACTCACCTTACAAGGCAAAAATCTATTTTAGTTTTAAAACGACCTATTTTAAGCTTTTTACAAGTTCTTTCGAAAACCAACAACTTATTGCTGCCTAAAAAACAGCTTGCTTTAAAATGGATTTATACGATAATGGAAGTGTTCTTTTTAAGTGAAAAATAAGGAAATTGAAGTTTTTTCACAGCCTGACGTCTTGGCGCTACACCTTTACTTTGTGAAAGCATAAATTTTGTAAATTTCTCAAAGGAAAGCGAAAGTGAATTACGCGCTACACTAGACTGATGATCTATACCTCGTATTAGTCTTCCGCTCTTCCTTGAGTCTTTTGTTGAATGGCTTCAAATAGAATGATAGACTACGGGTCTAATAAAGGTTTTAAAGCAAGTTCAACTTTTTATTTCACTTAAAATCAAATGTATGAAAAACTATTTATTTTTTGTCGGGATTGATGTTTCTAAGTTAAAATTAGATGTTACTTTTCTTGAAAAACCTTTAGGAAAGAAAACTTTTCACTTTGTAGTAAGCAATGACAGCAAAGGAATTAAAGAGATTGTAAAGCAATTAAGCGACCGAAAAATTGCTTTGGAAAACGTGTTGGTTAGTTTTGAAGACACTGGTGTTTATTCACTCCATTTGGGGTGTTATTTGACTCAGTATAATATTGATTATTGGATGATTCCAGCAATTGAAATCAAACGCAGTAAGGGAATTTCCAGAGGTAAAACCGATAAAAATGACTCTAGAGATATTGCATTTTATACCTTAACACATTTACATAAGTTACGATTAACACAGCTTCCAGAGTTATCATTAATGGAACTTAAATTACTTTTTACTGAGCGTGAAAAACTACTCAAAACCTTGCGTATCATAGGAAGCACCAGTGAAGGAATCGGCTACATTCCCAAAGAAGCTATAAGTGATGTTTTAAAAATTAATAAACTAGTTGTTAAACAACTTCAAAAAGCGATCGAAAAAGTTGAAAATAAGATGAAGGAAATCATTCAATCCAGTGAACGTCTCAAATTACAGAATGAACTCATACAAAGCATTCCTGGAGTGGGACCGCAGACAGCACTGTATATTATTCTAGTAACCAAATCGTTTCAATCTTTCGAAAACTGGCGACAAGTAGCCTGTTATGCAGGTGTAGCACCCTTTGAATACAGTTCTGGAAGTTCAATCAAAGGAAGGACAAAAGTAAACCATCTGGCAGATAAAAAGCTAAAATCATTGCTTAATATGTGTGCCTTAAACAGCAAAAAACATGATACAGAACTCAAACAATATTATGCACGGAAAGTAGCCGAAGGAAAATCAAAAATGTTGGTTTTAAATAATATAAGATGTAAACTATAATTTCAACATTATGATTTTTTATTTTTTAATGTTCCACTTTCAGACAAGAAAAGAAAAGAACGTTTTTCGTATAGAGTGTCAACAGGAATTATGCAATGCAAAAAAAAAGACACTATCCTAAAAAGTGTGTAAGTTTAAAAATAACGTGGTTTTACTTTTTAATTAAAGTTGAACCCTTTTTTCAAATATAGTTAGGAACTGATTGAGTATTAGCCCCCATTTATGGAGTGGCATTGTCCATTTTTAAAACTGCTTCAGCGGTGGGGGAATGATAATTTATTTTTGGTGTATTTCTAATTCTACCGTTTAGATTTTCGATTTGATTAGTGGTGTAAATTGTCTTCCTGATTTCAATGGGGAAGTCAAAGAACACAGCGAGTTCTTATTGGAAAAACCATTACGAGCATTGGATGAAATTGTCTTTTCATGTTTATCATATCCTATATCAGAATCCATCTCTCCAAATAGAATTGCTTCTATCCCTCGCTTTTGTAGTTGCGCTAGAAAATCATTTAGGTCTTCGCCCGTTTTGAATTGTTTTAAAAATTCATCTGATATAATTCTTCTTTTTTCATAAGACTGGGTAAAACTTAGAAAGACATAGCAAAAATATAAGGAACATTAAAAAACACCTTTGATTCACTACCAAAATAGCCAAATTTCTTTTTAGAAAAAAAAATAGACTAATTCATATTTCTTCTAAATTCAATTAATATTTATCAATGGTATTTATGGTAATCTGATGTTGTGCTATTATTATTAATTTTTTTATATCAATAATTTCTATTCGCTTTTAGTTGGATTTAAATTTATCATGGTAGAGATTTTGCCTTTTGATTTAATATATAATTTAGCTCTTAATTTAATCTCTATTATTTTTCTAGAGGGAATTTTAACTGGAAGATTTATTATATCTACGGCAATTTTTTTTGCTTTTTCACATTGATCAGTTTCAATGTATAAATCAAATAAATCCACCCTTGCTTCAAATCTATATGGTTCCACATTCTTATTGTAGCGATATATAATTTCAGCTTGTTTAAATTTTTTTTGCTTTTGTAACCCAGTAGCTAAAATTCTACCAAGTGTTGGTTTTCCTGAAAGTTGAAAGCCTGCTTGCAACAACTCGACACCTTGTTTTTGATATCCATTTTTCATAAGAATAATACCTCCCATAAATTTCTCTTCACCCTTACTGTCAATTTTAGATAGATAATTTTCCAATTGATTTACTCCTTTTAGATAACTTTTATCTTGATAAAATTTATAAAGTTTGAATTCAGAATTCAACCGATTAAAAATTATATAAGATGTAAAGAAAACAAACCCTACTGCTAAATATTTATATGATGCAAGATTTTTTATTTGACAAATTATTTTAGTGTCCAGAGTGTTTAAAATAAATACAGCACAAAAACAAGCGATTAAAACAAATATTGGAATTGTATATATATTATTAGTAAATGAAAAAAATAGTAAACAGAGTATTATAGTTCTACAAACTAAAACTTCTGGTCTTTTATCTCTTTTTTTGTAAAGATTATAGATAAAAACTATAAAAATTACAATCCAAGGTATTCCCATTTCATAGGTCAGTTCTAAGACATCATTATTTGCGCTGTAAATATATCCGCCATTTTTAACTTCTTCCCAATTATTATTATTTTCAAAATATTCAGCTTTGGTTTTATTGTATAAAACTGAAAATGAGTTTACACCATGTCCTAAGGGAACTTGAGCAATTTGCTTTGAGACAGCTAAAGTAGTAAAATATCTACCTGAAGTGGATTCAATTTTATTTATATTTAAGGTGAAAATAATATAAGCAATACAAAATAAAAATAATACAAGGCTTATGCCTATTTTCCAATTAAAATTTAGCTTGTTATTATTTTTTTTATAATATATTATTGCAATGAAAAGACTCAAGAAGGCACCTCTAGATTCACTTAAGTAGATACCTACAAAGATTATTAATACTGTTAAAAATAAAGTTAGTTTTACCCACAAATATTTTGTTGTTATTAATAAATATAGCGACGCCAAAAAGCCTATAGTAAGGTAAATTCCTAATTGATTAGGCGAGTAAAATATTCCTGTATTTAGAAAAAATTTATTTGAAGAAGAAATGTAATGATTTATCTGCAAGTATAACAAAATTACATTAAGTAAAGAAGTCAAAGCACAGAAGTATAATAAGATTTTAAGTGCGTTCACGTTATCACAATAATTGTTTAAAGAGCTCCGCAATAAAATGTAAAAGGTTATATATCCAGTATAATTCCAAATAAATAATGAGTAAACTGTTGATTCTGATAAATATAAAAAACTTAAAACTCCTAGAAGTGTCATTATCAATACTGCTGAATCGGAAAAGTTAAGTCGAATTGATTCAAAATTGCTTTTAAAGATTTTTATTAATGCTATAATTATTAGAAATAATAGCCAATAAATATATTTACCATTTAAAAATGGTAATGATTCATTGTTCATCTTTATCAGCGCAGAAATAAATATAAATACTAGTGAAAATAAAAATAGATGCAATTTCATAAAAATTAGATTAATTACTTGTATACAATTTTAAATAAATAAGAAACTATATGTTAAAATATTATAAATAAATTAACTTAAATTTAACAAATTTCTATTTTTTTGTAGCCACTTTTGTAATACAAATTGTAAGAAAGCGGTTATGGTTAGATATTACACGATATTTTTAATACTGATTTACAACACAGTATGGTCTCAGACTAATGTAAGTCGTAGTTTAAGAAAAGAAAAGTTAAAAAATGCGTTAGTTGCTCATTATCGTCAGGACAATGAAAAAAAAGATGCGGCCATTTTTTTATTGGATAATATGGAAATCCAATTTTCCCAAAATTATTCGTGGTTTGACAATAACGGCAAAAAGAATCCTTTTAATGAACTTGATTATTCCAATAAAACAATAGCAGTAAAAGCATTTCAAAAATTGAGAGATAGCTTAAATCTTAAGCCAAAAACTTTTAAAGTTTTTGATCTTGATGTGATTTCGGAGGAATTATTGATTAAAAATATTGATCTAGCTTTTGACGCCTGGAGAAACAATCCATGGTCAAAATCATATGATTTTAATATATTTTGCGAATATATTCTACCATACCGGAGTATTGTGGAGCCCCTCGAAGACTGGCGTAGTGACTATCAATTTTTAGTTTTAAGTGCAATCAAAAGTACGGAAAACAAAAATTCCGTTGTTGATGTTGCTACTAATTCCATTTTGGCTCTTAAAGATTTTACATCAGTAAACCAAAGGGTGGATCCGATTCCTTTCTTAAGCCCAAAACAACTATTGTTTAGAAGAGAAGGAGTCTGTAATGATTTAGCCAATTTATCACTACTTGCCTGCAGATCTTCCGGGCTTGCGGTTACTTTTGATTTTACTCCATTTTATGGAGCATCATCTAATAGACATTTCTGGAACACAATAATAAACGAAAAAGGAGAACATATACCCTTCAATGGTAATTGTTATGCAAATCTCAAAGGTTTACCATATTCATATAATGCAAGCGATAAACGTTTAGCCAAAGTATTTAGAAAAACCTACTCGATTCAAAAAACAGCACTGGCCACAATACAAGATTCGATGGAAATTCCTAAAGGTTTTTTATTGGACAAAAATATTATTGATGTTACTGCTGAATATGTAAATACAGGTAGAATTAATTATAAACTAAGTAAGGATCTAAAAGTTTTAATCGGATACTTAAATGTCTTTAATCAAGGTAAATGGAGTACCACAGATTGGGGAAAGAGAAATGGCAATAACATAGAATTTAAAAACCTAGGGACCAATATTGTGTATTTACCAAGTATTTATGATCACAAGAGTAATAAAATGGAGTATGCAATGTATCCAATATTAGTGGATACAGAGAAAAATGAAATTGTTTTAAAACCTAATTATGCAAAAACATTCTCCTTTGATTTAACTCGTGACAAAACTAAAAAAAGTGCAACTTTAGATTTTAATTCTTTTGAAGTATTTAATGATGAGATATTTACCCTAATGATTTGGGATAATGGCTGGAAAAAAATTGAGCAGGCAAAAGCGCTCAACAATGCTATACATTTTACTAAAATTCCAGATAATGGACTGTTTTTAGCAGTTTGCAATAAAAGTAATGGTTATGAACGTATTTTTAGAATTAATACTATTTCCAAGCAAATAGAGTGGTATTAAATAATATAAATCTTAATGAATCATCGGAAAAATATAAATCTAAAATTCTACATATGAAAAAAACATTTTGCCTAATTATAATATTTCAGTTCATTGTGACAATAGTTCAATCGCAAAGTTTTGTTCAACCTAAAGATACAAGTATTTCGCTAGATTCAATAAATACAAATGTAAAGCCAAAGGAAGATTCAAATATAGATCAAAATGCAGTAAAGATAGAAGTCGAGAAATTATTTTATGAAAACGCTAAACGTGCTGGACTTTCAACGGAAAAGACTAATGAGTTAAAAAAAATTTTAAAGGAGCGTAATAATGTATTAAAAAAGCTAGATATGTGGAAGGAGCAATTTGATGATAGTTTCAACTTGGAAGATGGTTTGACTTTATACAATTTCAAATCTACAGCTTATAGAAACATGTATGCTAGAAGAATTTATAGTTTACTTACGTATCAACAGTACTGTTATTTTGTGGTGGATGAATATAGGGAAGAAGCAGTAGAAAATTCGCAATTGGAGTATCAGGATTTGATAAAAAGTAATCCAACTTTGAGCAAAGATCAAAAATTGAAACTGTATAAGCTTATCTATAACTACCATCTTAATCAGCGATTAACAAAAGTATATCTAAGTTTTGATAAAAAACTGCAGAATCCTAGGTTAGGTGTTCTCCGAGTCAATTTTGAAAAAGAGTTCGCGAAAATTTGCCAAGAATATGGTATAAAAGCTACAGATTCCAAGACTAATGGTGATAATAATTTTCAATGGAACTAAATTCAATATAATTATTCTCCTTCACCATTTGATTCGCATTATTTATAGTAAAGTTAAAATAAGTCTAATCTTTTAAAAAAAAATTAATGAGAAAAATTTACAAATGTATACTTCTGTGTTTAGGCTTTGGCGCAATGGCACAGACCAATTGTGAAATCAAATTGGAAAGTGCTAAAGAAATTATAGAGAATCACACACTATTTAAAGATTATAATAAACTCTTTGGAGAAATTCTTCCGTGCGCTGATGCCGGAGATCATCTTGCCGAAAATTATATTGGATTGATGTATGTTCAAGGACTTGGCGTAACTAAAGATGAATCTACAGGTTTTTTATATATTAAGAAATCTGCTGAGGGAAATAATCCCGCAGGCCAAAATAACTTAGGTGATTTATATAGGCAGGGACAAGGATGTAATATTGATATGTATAAAGCAGTTGAGTGGTATCAAAAAGCAGCTGACAACAAAAATTCACGTGCCGCTTATTCTTTAGGCTATATGTACTTAAAAGGATTTGGAGTATCTCAAGATTATGCCAAGGCTATATATAATTTTAAAAAAAGTAATTATGATATGGCGAAACATTGGCTTGGAGTATGTTATTATTTGGGCTATGGAGTTCCACAAAATACTACTAAAGCTTTAGAGTATTTATATGGAAATAAAACTCTAAATAGTAAAGCTTTTCTAAACGATTTAAAAATTGAAAAACGAGAACAAATACTCAGTAAAGTCGACCAAGCTATTTACGATGCTAATGAAACAGAAAAAAAAATAGATCAAGAAGTTACTATAAATAGTCGCGAATTGGTTAGAGCAAATGCAGTAGAAAATCGTATAATTAAAACAAATCAAATTGTTGGTGAGTGGACTGGCCGTTTTATAGAATATGACTGGTCTGGAAAAATTCCACTACGTGTCTTACCGATTGATGTAATCTTTAGTACATCAGACAAAGGTATTTTACAAGCTAAAATCGATTTTCAAGGTAAAACTTTTGAAGATGTTGTACTGTTTGAAAATAACAATATTTTTATAGAAGGTTTTAATTTTAAACTGGATCAGCTTTATAACCATAGTTTTAAAAAATTTCAACTGGAATATAATGTTTTAGGTATGGATATGAGCCTTAAAACCTATGACAATGTACAGTATTTGCTGGCGGATGTAGATAGCTTTATAAGCAACTGGAAAGAACCTGGTACGCCAATATCTCTAGTTTTAAGACCAAAAGCTGAAAAAAATATTTCAAAAACAGATGAGTCAGTTTTGTTGGCTTTAGCTTCTCAAGAATCAGAGTATGTTAAAGTATTTCCCATTCCCTTTAATGAACAACTATATGTTGGGTTTGAATCATTAAAGCCTGCTAAAGTAAAAGTAAGCATTATTAGTATAGCCACTGCACAAATAGTTCAGATCGCATCAGGTAATTTAGATTCTGGAATGCAATCCATTACTTTGAACACGGCTAATCTTCCCACAGGATACTACATAATTCAAGCTGAAGGAGATGAGAAATTACACACAAGAATCGTAGTAAAACAATAAGATTATGAAAGATAATTTGAATAATTTTAAAAACAAATGGACTTTAGTACTTTTGTGCATCTTTTCAAGTATAGGAGTGCATGCCCAATGGGGGGAACAATGGCAGAATTTTGAGGATATGGTTTTTGCCGAAGGAACAGGAAATTCATACTGGGTATTCGATGATAATGGAAATGCATATGCTGCTAATAATTCATCTCAAGAATTTCAATATACAGTATTCACTTCAAACGGAGACGTTTTAGATTATACTTTTATTGATCCCGAAGAGATCAGTCCATTTTTAAGTGGTCTAAACGAGGAACAATTTGATGATTTTTTCTCACATAGTGACATAGTCTTAAATGAGGTTACAATAAAAGCAGGAAGTACTTTTAATGATCAACAATTTGTAAACGATGTCCTAGATGTTTATTTAGAAGCATTAGACAAGTATGGTCTAACCCATCAAGCATTTTATGGAAGCTCGGGAATCTATGGGTGGAATGATGGCTCCGCAGAACTATTTTGGTCCGAATATATGCCAATTACAAGTTCATTTTCTAAGTTCTATAATGGATTAGTTAGTGGAAGTAAATCTGAAATGTCTTTGGGTGCCGGCTTGTTATTATTAGATATTATTTCATTAGGAGAAAGCTCACTTATTACAGACACCACTGCTACATTATTGAAACCTTTAATGTTAGGTTCTACAGGTAGAACAGTAGCATATAACCTAATTGAGCAGATGACAATGAAACAAGCAATTATGCATCCTGAGCTAGGAATGCGAATTATGGAAAATATGGGAGACCCACGTTGGGCAGGTTGGACAAAAATGCAATTAATAACCCAGACACAAAATGGTATAAACGTAGTTGTTCATTATGTAGCAAAATGGGAAAATGGTATATTAGTAGCAATTGATGATTTTAAATTCGTAAATTAATGAAAATACGGTGTATTAATAATAAAGGAGAATATTTAAGACAATTTGAGTATAATTGGTTAGAAAAAAATATGATTGGTAGATTTGGAGCAACAATGTATACTGAATATAATCAATTAACGATAAATAAAGAATATATGGTGATGGGTTTAATTATTTTTCAAACATACCAAGCTTATTTAATTGATGATAATGGTTTTATTTCTGCATGTCCATGTCATCTATTTGAAGTAATTGATAGCAGAACAAACTTCAATTGGTGTTTTCGATTAATTGAAAAAAATGAAAATATTTATCCTTTTATACAGGCAATTTTTGGTTATCCAGAATTATGTTCTGATAAAAATGCTTATGAAAACCTAATTGTGGAAATGGATAGTAGAGCTCAACAAATATATTTTAGACGGAAATTGGAATTAGAAAATGTAATATAAAAAATATTAAATTCTTCAGATATCAAACCATGCTTGAAATAAAAAATCTTATAAATATTCATAGAATAAGATGATGCAAAATATGGTTTAGTAATTTCCTTTTCTTCAAAAATTCTTAAGGAGACAACTAGCAAATAGTTGTCTCTTTTTTATGAACAAATACGTAGATTTTTCAAGCCTTAACAGCCTAATATTTGTGCTTCTTTTTTCACAAGGAATTCTTAGACTATTCGAAATACACAGTCCTAGAATCTATCGATCGATAAATACTACAACAAAGGTCGGTAATGGGATGCGGTTCTCTAACAAAAAATTCCCCCATAAATACTCGGCTATACCTCCCTTTATTGCGTTGCTTTTTGCGTTCGCTTTCCCATGACCGTGCCAGTTCTATTATTAATCTTAAATGATAGAAATCATGGAAAATCTAAACTATTTAAAAGTATCAGAAATTGAATTGACTTACAAATCAAAAGTAAAAGCAACTGAACGTCCTAAAATCACTTCTTCTAACGAAGCCTATCAAATAGCCATGCAGATTTGGAATCCCAATACCATTGAACTCTTTGAAGAATTCAAAATTCTATTGCTTAACAACAGCAATAGAGTCCTTGGATGTTACTCAGTTTCCTCGGGAGGAATTACAGGAACTGTAGTAGATATTCGATTGATATTCTCAGCTGCGTTAAAAGCAAATGCCTCAGCAATAATTATGATTCATAATCATCCCTCAGGTAGTCTTATTGCCTCCGAAGCTGACAAAAGCATAACTGCTAAAGTTAAATCAGCCGGTAGATTTCTAGATATTCAAATTTTTGATCATCTGATCATTACCTCGGAAAGTTATTACTCCTTTGCAGATAGTGGTACAATATAGTACCATTTATTTGTTTAACTTTTCAAGGATGTTTTAGAAGTGATTCAAAGCTATGAACACAGTGCAATACTATCTGCTAAATTTTGATCATTTATAAAATCACTTATATAGTCATGTACTTCATTACTAAAGGCTTCTGGTGTTTCAAATGAATTAATATAAAACTCTTCATCCTGATCCTCAATATGAATGATTTCAGTATATCCTTTTGAAATTAAAGTTCCTTTGAGTTTGATTATATGTTGCTGCTGACGACTGTCTAAGTCTTTTCGAATTCTTAAGAGTACTGCTTTTTCCATCCCCTTCATTTTAAATTAATAATCCTTCCATCAAAATTAAAATTAAAAAATTAAGACGTCAAAAAAAGTATTTTAACAGCAGTGGGAGTCTTTTTTATTAACATTAATAATATTGAAAAATACTAACTATATGATAATAGAGCTTTGTCAAGGTCTTAATGACCAAATAATCATTAAGGAAAATAATCATGAGAATTATTAAACATACTGTAAAATAGTATTTTAAGGATTTTTTTTTAAAAAATTTGTTCACATTATGTACACTAATCACTAACGTTTCCAAAATAAAAAGGAGGCAAATATTTTTACCTCCTTTAAAAACTAAACTAACCAAACTAATTCAAATACCTTTTTTTTATACTAATAACCTGGATTTTGTTTCAAATTGCTATTTGTATTTAACTCTTCTAATCCAATCGGAAATATAGCTGTGTAGACTCCTTTTGGAACATGATTATACCAATTTTTAGTTTGATAAACTCCAAAACGAATTAAATCTGTTCTTCTTCTTGCTTCCGCAGCAAATTCCCAACCTAATTCGTCTAAAAATCGTCCATATTTAACCGTAGCTTGATCTCCAAGCTGATCGATTGTTCCGTCTTCAGCTAAAGTACCATACTTAACTGTCGTATTTCCTAGCAATTCAGCCCCTGTAACTACAGCATCACTTGGATTATCAAAAGATCTAGATCTTACATCTGTAACGATCTGGGCAGCTAAATCACTTTGGCCAGTTCTTAACAGACATTCCGCTTTCATCATCAAAACATCTGTGTATCTCAATAGAGGAAAATCATTATTTAAAGATCCTTTAGCACCAGGTTCTATTTGGTATTTACCACATCTGAATCCCTGGGTAAATTCACAATAATAAATACTTGGCATTTCTTTTGTTAAAGTCATCACCACACTTCCATTATTAGCATCTAATTGATCCCCCATTAACCAAGTGTCTTTTAAACGATTATCTTTCGGATTGTAACTATCAATAAATTGAGGGTTACAGCTGGAACCTCCCCATGGTTGTGCTTCCATAGCAAAAACTTTTCTATGATCTGGCAGCAACATTTTCATATGAGCTGAAAATTGTGGCGCATATATTTCATCATAAGGAATTGCAAAAACCATTTCCTTATTAGTTTCATTTTTTGCACTAAAAATAGCCTTGTAAGAAGCTGATTTTTCAAATAAACCGCTTTCTATAATTTTATCACATGCTTCAATACATTTTTGCCATTCGGCAGTTCCCGTATACACTTCAGCATTTAAATATACTCTGGCCAATACATGATAAGCTGCCCATTTTGTCATTCTTCCATAAGTCTTTTTATCCACATTTTCAGATAAGGCAGGAATAGATTCGTTCAATTCCTTTATTATGAAATTATATACTTCAGCTCTTGTATTTTGTACCGGTAATTGATCGCTATAACTAGCAATAATAGGTACATTTCCATGTGTGTCTACCAATATTGAGTAATATAAAGCTCTTACGGCTCTCATTTCTGCAACAATAGCTACTTTTTGCTCCTCAGTAACCGGCAGTTTACCAGATTCTACCTGAAGCAATACCCTATTCACGCTATTGATTCCATTAAAACAAGTTATCCACGTGTTTCTTGGCTGCCAATCTGTTTTAGTCCATTCATGAAAATGCATTCTTTTGTAAGTTCCACCATCATCCCAACCATTAGGTCTTGTTGGAGTTACAAACATATCCCCAGGCTCTTCCTGCAGGTCAAATAAACCCTGCCAACCCATAACAAATCTTAGAGGTGTATATGCTGATGCTAAAATTGCCACTATATCAGACTCAGATGGTGTAAAGGTCTGTTCTGTTACTTCTGAATACACTTGCTCATCTAGGTTTGTACAGCTGAACACAACTAAACTTGTTACTATAATAAGTAAGAAATATAAAATCTTCGTTTTAAAGAAAGATAATTGATTTAGTAAATTTTTCATTTCTTTTATTTTTAAAGTGTGATATTAATTCCTAATGATACAGTTCTTGTGGAAGGATATTTATCCCTGTCATCATTTCCTGGAGACAATCCTGATCTATTAACTTCGGGATCAATACCCTTATAATTTGTAAAAGTCGCTAAATTGAGTCCTGACGCATAAATTCTAAAGTTTTCTACAAACTTAAAAGCAGATTTAGGAAGCGTGTAACCAATTGTTATATTATCAATTTTAAGAAAATCTCCGTCTTCTACATAATAACTAACCAAACGTTGCACATCGCTTAATACAGCTTTACCATATACTTTATCATAAGCTGAATCTAAAGTATTATAGGCAATAGTTGGGTTTTCATAAAACATTCTCGAGAAATTTAGAATTTGATAATCATATGCACCTCTTAGATTTACATTCATGTCCCAGTTTTTATAACGGAATGTATTGTTCCAGCCATAATATGCTTTTGGCAAACCGTTGCCAAGTATTTGTCTGTCTTCAGTAGTTGCTTCTGTTGCAGGGATTCGTCTGCCATCAGGCGTTTCAATAATCCAGATACCATCATCAGTTATATCCACACTTTTTAAACCGAAGAAATTACCAATTGGCTGTCCTTCCTGAACCTTATGCGTTTCAATTTGAATTGGCTCTCCAGTATATCCAGCATAGAAATAATCATTTGTCAATTGAAATGTATCATTTGAAAGCGACACAACTTTGTTAGTGTTTGTAGAATAAGTAAGATTTACATTCCATGAAAAGTCATTAGTTTTTACCGGAACAACATTTACCAAAAACTCTAAACCTGAATTCTTAATCTCCGCAGCATTAGCAGCAATAGTTCCATAAAAATAAGGAGGTGTTGGAACACTATAATCCATCAATGCATCATTGGTTGTTCTAATATAATAATCAATTGATCCACTAATGCGATCATTAAAAATACCAAAATCCAAACCAAAATTCACTTCTTGTTTCTTCTCCCACTTCAAATCCGGATTAGCATTTCTGGAAGGAACTAACTCTCTTATCCAATTTCCATTATTCAGGAAATAATCGCCATAAGTTAGCCCACTTAAGGATTGGTAATTTTGTCCTGCATCAATACCCGTAATACCATAACCTGCTCTTAATTTCAAATTATTTATCCATTTTGCACTACTCATAAAAGATTCATTATTAATGCGCCATCCAGCAGAAACCCCCGGGAAATTACCCCATTTATTATCTTCTCCGAAGCGTGAAGATCCCTCATGTCTTATACTGGCCATCAACAAATATTTGTTATCATAACTGTATGTTACCCTACTAAAGAAGGCTATCAAAGTATTACTGTTTTTGTAACTTCCCATTCCAGCTTCACCAAGTTGCAGCCCTTGACCTAATCCTATATTATTATAAGTAAATGAATCAGAAGGAAAACGCCTGTTTGTTGCCCAGAATCCTTCGTTTACATTATCTTCATAATTATATCCTAGAAGGGCTGTAATATTATGTTTTCCAAAAGTTTGGTTGTAATCAAAAGTAATTTGACCATAATTACCGCGATAATCATCAGTTCCTCTGGAAGCAAAACCATCCTGCCCATATTTTACACTGGATACATGCTCTTTTGTTTCATAAAATCCTCTAATCTCAGAATTGCCTTTTCTCGTATACAGCGCTTTTAGTTTAAAGTTGTCATTAAAATCATAACTAGCGCTAATATCAAAACGTAAATTTCTATATCTATTTTCGCCTATTGTCTCTTCTATATATCCTACTGGATTATCATAAAAATACACATCTCTTTCGAACCAATTCCCATCCGCATCTTTAACAGGTTCCGTTGGATTTCTTATCAGAGCCTGTCTATAAACATATGGATTGAAACTACTACCATCTCCTAAAGCATTAAAAGCTTGTTCACTTGCAATAATCCCAATATTTGTTTTTAATTTTTTATCAAACATAAAATGATTTACATCAATTCTCGCAGTATACTTTTCATTGTCTGATTTCAAAAATATCCCATCGCCGTTTCTATAGTTTACTGTACCGGTCATATTAGTCACATCATTACCTCCCCTGAAAATCAAATTATGCATTTGACTAAAGGCTGGTCTTGTAATTTCATCAAGCCAATCCGTACTAGATCCAAAATCTTCGTTATTTGCTCCAACAAAAGTGTAACCTTCCGCAAATTTTTGTCTCAATTGTCCCGCATCCAGAAAGTTCATTTTATTACTGATTGTAGAAACTGCTCCAAAACCACTGTATTCAATTGTTGGCTTACTATTGAAATTTCCACTTTTAGTGGTGATTATTATTACACCATTTGTCCCCCTTGTTCCGTAAATTGCTGTTGCAGAACCGTCTTTTAGAACATCAATGGATGCAATATCCTCAGGAGCGACAGTCGTTAAACTGCCTGGCACACCATCTATCAATACTAAAGGTGAACTACCTCCCTGGATCGAAGAAATTCCTCTTAACTGAATTTCAGAACCAGCTGTAGGATCGCCAGAAGGTGTAGATACTGTAAGACCAGCTACTTTACCTTGAATTAGTTGACCAGCATCTCTCACGTTTCCTTGGTTAAAATCTTTAGATTTTACAGAAGCGATAGCACTTGTCACATCTCCCTTCTTTTGGGTACCAAATCCAATTACAACAATTTCTGATAATTCCTCCGTTTTTTCTTTTAAAGTGATACTTACTTTACTCTGATTGGTTACATTAACTTCCTGCGTAGCAAATCCTATATATTCAAAAAGTAAAGTTGCATTTTGATTTTTAAGAACAATTTCAAAATTTCCATCAAAATCAGATAATTGTGAATTGGTTGTGTTTTTCTCCACGATCGTCACTCCAGATAGTGGTACTCCGTTAACATCCTTTATAGAACCTTGGATCTTTTTTTGGGCAAAAGAGGTAAAAAAAGTTAAAAGCAAAAAAGTGATCAATCCCATTTTTTTCTTCCAGAGTTTACCTTCAAAAATTTGCATTACAGAAAGGCTAGTTAAATTCATAGCTTTGTTTTTTTGGTTATGGTTAAATAATTAACATTGCGTTCTTATCACATTATCAACATAATGTGTAACTCTTACACTTGTAAAATTAGAGCATAATCAGAATAACAATGACCAACAATTTATCCGAAACCAATATTATATTATCCTATTATTAAATTTTTATAATAAAATTTGAATAAATTAAACACTGTATAAAATTATAAAGTTAATTACCTGTCAAATAGTAGTCATTTAAACAAATACCGTGAAAAAACAGCAAACAGATAAGCCATCAAAAAGTAATCTTGTGATTTCATGAAATTTGAAACTGTAAAAACAAAAGCCTCTTCACAGATTATCTTATACTGTGATGAGGCGGTAAAATTGGCATTCCTAATTTTTTAATTTAAAAAATTAAACATATAAGAAATATAAGTTAATTAAAGTCTGCTTTTAGTATTAACACTAAATTTTCATTTTTCCGTATATACCTCATGTGGGTATTAAAAAAAATATACTTGGAGAACGATAAGTTATTTGTCCTTATTTACAAAATAGTAATAGATTGGAATTCCCAATAATACTATTCCTAATCCTGGTAAAGAATAATTGTATTTGTACACCAACAACATAATACAAATACAGGAAGCCGCAAGGATATAAACAACTGGCAGTATTGGATATCCTATCGCTTTATAAGGTCTTTCTAAATCTGGCTTTGTTATTCTTAATCTAAAAATACCTGCAATAGTCAGGATATAAAATAGCAAAACAACAAATATTACATAATCTAATAGTTCGTTGTATTTTCCGCTTAGACAAAGTACAGAAGCCCATATACATTGTAACCACAAAGCTTTCTCTGGCACTCCATTTTTATTAAGCTGGGCCAGCTTCTTAAAAAATAAACCATCTTTAGCCATTCTATGATATACTCTTGCACCAGAGAGTATTAATCCATTGTTACATCCAAAAGTAGAAACCATCAATAATATGGCAATTATGTACGTTCCGGAATCGCCAAAAATTTGCTCAGAAGCTGTTACACCTACTCTATCATTCGTAGCATAAGCTATTTCACGCAAAGGCAAAACACATAAATACATAACATTTGTAGCCAAATAAATAAATGTTACAATCAATGTTCCTAAAAACAAACTGCGTCCAATATTTTTAGAAGGATTTTTTATTTCACGGGCAATAAAAGTTACATTATTCCATGAATCACTACTAAACAAACTACCTACCAGACTCGCAGCAACCGCTCCCACTATAGCAAGTCCTGAATAAGGAATAAGAGTATTTCCTTCCATTTTATTAATTGAAAAACCATTGCTCCAATTAGCCTTCCAAATATCTTCCTTTGCAGCCAATATAAAACCGAAAATAATAAGCCCGAATAATGCAATTAGTTTTACCAATGTAAAAATAGTCTGAATTGTTTTTCCTTCTTTGATTCCTCTGGTATTGATATAAGTGAGAAAAACAACCACAAGTATAGATGTTAATTGTGCAGCCGTTATTTGGATAAAACCTAAATCCAAAATAATATTATTATCACTTAATAAAGGAAAAACATAGGCCGCGAATTTACTGAAGGCGACGCCTACCGCTGCAATAGAACCTGTTTGTATAACTGCAAAAAAGCTCCATCCGTATAAAAAACCAGTTAACGAATTGAAAGATTCTTTTAAATAGACATATTGACCTCCTGCTTTGGGAAACATCGCGCTTAATTCACCATAACTAAGTGCGGCAGCTACAGTTAAAAAACCCGTAATCAACCAAATCATTAATAGTGCTCCTGCGGAACCTACAGTCCGAACAATATCCGCGCTTACGATAAATATTCCTGAACCAACCATAGAACCAGCTACAATCATAGTTGCATCCAATAAACCTAATGACCGCTTGAATTTATTCTTTTTTAATTCCATGTATTAGTTAGTTGTTTTTATCATTAAACATTGGATTCCAATAACATTATTTAAATATTACCAAAAAGTGGTTTAGCTAAAAATTAATGTCAAAAAAAGTTGAAAAGATATCTGTTTGCATTTATGCTTTGAAATATTAGAATAAAAAATAATAGTTTTTTCACTACCATTAAGGAATTTAGCGCATTAAGCTTAATTTTCTTAATCTCTTAATGGTTTAATATTAATATTTAAATGGTATTTCAAAAGTTATAACCTAGTTAAATCTCTCTACCTCAAACGCTTTTATATCAATACTTGGAGCGATATTATTCACTATTTCTGAAACTAATTTTCCAGTACCTGGTCCCAAACTAACTCCCATCATCGAATGTCCTGTTGCCACTACCACGTTACTATGTTTTTTTATCTTCCCAATATAAGGCAGTCCATCAGCTGAACAGGGCCTGTATCCATACCAAATATCCTTATCGGCAGGTCTTTCAATTTGGAATTCAGGTATAAAATCTTTAACCGCATTTAACACCCCATTAATTCTGTCATACTGTGGTTTTGAAGTTGTTGGAACAACTTCCATTGTACCGCCAAACCTGATTTTATTACCATCCATAGGGGTAATAGCTACCCTTCCTTCAGCCAAAATCATCGGATGATTGAGTTTATATGGTGAATCTTCCAAAGTCAATGAATAGCCGCGACCGGGCATCAGTGAAATTTTTGCATCTGCTAACTCCGCTATTTCTTTACTCCAGGCACCAGTAGCAATTACAACATCATCAACTGGATATACATTTTCTCTAGTAACGACTTTGGTTACTAAACCATTATTTTTTTTAAAAGATTTTACTTCTTCTCCATATTTAAATATAACTCCATTTGCAACCAAGTAATTTTTCAATCCTTCCATTAGCTTATTTGGATACACATGTGCATCGCAATTAAATTTTATTGCACCGATTGCATTCAACTTTGCCTGTGGCTCAAGAGCTTGTAATTCTCCATAATTCAGTAGATTAACATCAAGTCCTAATTCTTTAGCTTTCTGAACCGTGTGATGTGCATGCTCCGCCACTTTCTCCGTTTGAAAAACCTCCAACATTCCTTTGTGTTCATAACTAAATTCAAAATCGGGCATTTTTGTCCACTTTTCAAACTCACGTTGGCTTAATAAAGAAATATTCCGAAGTGGAATTGCCGATTTAATTACATTCGAATGGGTAGCACTTTTGGCAAACTTTATTCCCCAATCCAGTAAATCTTTATTGAAAGAAGGCTTTACATAAAACGGACTTTTAGGATTAAACATCCATTTAATCCCTTGCCAAATAATTCCCGGAGCCGCCAAAGGAATAAAATGACTTGGACACACATAACCGGCATTACCATAGGAACAATTATTTTTAAAAAAATCTTTATCAATAACAGTTACTTTGCAACCACTTTGCTGTAGATAAAAAGCCGAACTAAGCCCAATAATTCCGCCACCTATAACTACTACATTCTTCATAAAATTTTCAATTATTAAAATTTGTAAAATTTCCAGTTTGTTTTAAAATCTCTGTCTAATTTTTGATTTGTCAAAATCGCTCTCAACAATTCAATCGGCATACTGTTTTCATGCAAAATGGCATCATGATACTCTTTATAACTCATTTTTCCAGTAGTTACCAATTCATTTTTTAATGCCATAAACTGCAACCCTCCCAGCATATATGCTATTTGATATAAAGGGCTGTATCCACCTTCGAAAGAGCGTCTTACTTCTCCTTCTGCATTTGCACGTTCATGCCCAACTCTATCAACTAAGAAATCAATACATTGTGGTGGTGTCCATTTTCCTAAATGGTAATTTAAAGAAAAAATAATTCTGGCACAGCGATGCATACGCCAAAACAACATTCCGATTCTATCCTGCGGCGTTTTTGGAAACTTTAAATCCCACAATAACATTTCCCAATACAATGAATTGCCTTCTACCCAAAAAGGAGTATCAAAATGGCGATACGATTTATAACGATCGTTCATAAATTGTTGTAAATGATGTCCTGCAATCAATTCATGATGGATAGTTGCACGTGAGAAATTTGGATTATTGCCTCTCATACTCATCATCTTTTGATCATAAGACATTGCATTTGTTGGATAGGAAATAATCATGGATTCGCCTCCTAAAAAGAAAGGATTTACTTTTTGTGCCTCAGGCGACATCATATACATTCGCCAGGTTTCCTCAGCAAATGGCGGAATAGTTAAAAGATCATTTTCCTTCAGAAAATCTACAGATTGATTATACAAATCCATCATCGCCTGAGGTTGATTGCCTGGTGCTACAAACGAATTTTTTACTTTTTCCTGAGCGGCTTTCCAATTATCTCCAAATCCCATTTCCTTGGAAGCTTTTATTAACTCGACATCACACCAGGCAAATTCTTTATTAGCAATATTTACTAATTCTTCTGGCGAATAAGGAATAAATTCAGTCTCTAATTGACGTATTAATTCCTCTCTTCCAATTGGATTGCCAACAATACCACAACCATCATCTTTTTGACTGCTGGTTTCTACTTTTTTAGATTTTAAAAGTGTTCCATATTCGGTAAGAAGTCCGTCCAATTCGGAATATGTTTTTGGTACCCACCAAGTAAATAAAGGATCATATCCATTATAAAAATCATAATAATTTTTCAGAATCTTTTGCAATGATTTTGAATGAAGCTCAGCATAATTGGAAGATTCTTTATCTAAACCAGCTATTTTATCTACAGTTTTAATTTGTTCTTTAATAGTTTTGCATAACGTATTCATTTCTTTGGCAACTTCTTCCCCATTAACATTAGCTCCGCGGCGACGTGGTTTTTCTAAGGCATAAATCTTATCTTCAAAAGGAAAATAAACTTTTATTTTATTGTATTTTTTTTGCTCCTGAAGCAATTCTGTATTTTCATTTTTTAAATTTTGATTAAATAAAATATAATCCACCTTACCATTAATATTCATGCTGTAAAAATCCAAACTTTTCAGGGTCTTTTGATATTCCTCTATTAATGTTAACAGGCGTTCTCTTCTTTCTGGAGTGTTATAATTATTCTCTTCAAAATGGGTTCCATAAGTATTTGCATTACTGGCTACAGAATAGAATCTAATAATGCTCCCTTTGTCAGCATTATAATGAATCATTGTATTATTTACTTCGCTGGTTTGGTCGTATAGCTCTAAATTTGAAGTTTGCGCTAAGGCATTTAATGGTATTAATATTATAAATTTTAGAACAAAAAGAAATTTAATTTCATTATAAATCTTAGCCATACATTTTTTGTTTAGTATTAGAAAACTTTTAAAAAGAAAACTTATTACTATCAACAAGTCTACAACACTTGAAATCCATGGGCGTATGGGTCATCCTCTTCGTCAATTATTATAGTGTTGTATCCATAAACCTTGGCCCAGCCCTGTATACTTGGCACTATTGCCTTAATATCGCCGATTGCAGTTTCTTCTTCAATGCGGCCAACAAATTTGCTTCCGATATAACTTTCATGTATAAATTCATCTCCTTTTTTCAAGAGTCCTTTTGCGTTTAATTGCGCCATTCTAGCAGATGTACCTGTTCCACATGGCGATCTGTCAATTGCTTTATCTCCATAAAAAACGGCATTCCTCCCTGATGAATTTGGGTCTAACGGAGATCCTGTCCATAACATATGGCTCACATCTCTGATTGTCTCGTTTTCGGGATGAATGAATAAATCAGGATATTTTTCATTTATTCTTTTTCTGACTACCTGGCTGTATTGCACAATTTTACTCGCCGTAAAATCCTGAATCCCTGAAAAGTTTTTCTGTGGATCTACAATTGCGTAATAGTTTCCTCCATAGGCAACATCAAAAACTATTTCTCCTAATTCTGGACAATCAATGGTTAAATTTTCAGCGGCTAAATAGGATTTTACATTGGTTAATTTGACCCATTCTACTTTTTTATTTACTTGCTGATACTCAATTTTCACTAAGCCGGCAGGAGCTTCCATATTGATTTTTCCTTTTACTTTAGGAGTAACTAAACCTTCCTCAATTGCAATAGTTATCGTTCCAATTGTACCATGCCCACACATTGGCAAACAGCCTGAAGTTTCAATAAATAAAATTCCAAAATCATTATCGGGATTACTTGGTGGAAATAAAATACTTCCGCTCATCATATCATGTCCGCGAGGTTCAAACATTAATCCTTTACGAATCCAATCGTATTCTTTTAGAAAATGTTGTCTTTTTTCACTCATGTTATCCCCATTTAAATTTGGGCCTCCACCAGCTACTACTCTAACAGGATTTCCACAGGTATGTGCATCTACGCAAAAAAAAGTTTTTCTAGCCATTATGAAATTGAAGATTTAGTATGAACATTATTTACTAAGCGGGAAATTCCAAGAGGATTTTCATTTTGAAGTGCTTCAGGTAATTTTTTATCCGGCCAGTTTTGATAGCTAAAAGGCCGAACCCATCGCTTAATAGCGTTTATCCCTACCGCAGTAAATCGGGAATCAGAAGAAGAAGGATAAGGACCACCATGCGTCATCGATGGACAAACTTCAACACCAGTTGGCAATCCATTAAAAATAATTCGTCCAACTCGATTTTCTAAAGCATTAACAAGTTGGTCATGATTGTCTAGTTCATTATCTTCAGCTAAAATGGAGCCTGTTAACTGCCCTTCTAGTTTATTTATAATAATGACTAAATCCGCCTCATGTTCGCATTGCACAACAATTGAAAAAGGTCCAAAAACTTCTTTATGCAAAACTGCATTCTCTAAAAAATCTGCTCCAGAAACAGTGAGTATTTTTTGTGAAGCATAATTAGGCTTATCATTTTTATCATAAACAGCTACAATTTGCACACCTTTCTGCGAACTTAATTCCTTATTATTTGTCACATAATTTTGATGAATGGATGGATTCAACATGCAACTTGGCTCGATTTTTAAAATTTCATTAGCAAGTTGAACAGTAAACTTTTCCAAATTTTCACTTTTAATTCCAAGTATCAATCCAGGGTTCGTACAAAACTGACCTGCACCAAGTGTTATAGAACCTGCACAGGCATTTGCCCATTTTTCTGAATTGTGTTTTAATGCTTCTGGCAATATTACAACCGGATTAATACTTCCCATTTCTGCAAAAACCGGAATTGGTTCAGGGCGTTTTGCTGCTAAATCATATAACGCTCGTCCACCTTTTATACTTCCTGTAAAGCCAACTGCTTTCACTAAAGGATCCTGTACAAGTTGTGTCCCAACTTCAATACCGCTACTATTCAAATTTGAAAAAACACCTTCAGGCATATTCGTTTTCTGAGCTGCTTTAATAATAGCCGAAGCAACCATTTCACTAGTACCTGCATGCATCGGATGGCTTTTGACAATAACAGGACAACCCGATGCCAATGCCGAAGTTGTATCACCACCTGCCGTGGAATAAGCAAACGGAAAATTACTGGATCCAAAGACAACTACTGGTCCTAGAGGTCTCATCATTTTGCGAATATCCACTTTTGGTACTGGCATCCTGTCTGGGATTGCTGTATCAATGGTGGCTTCCACCCACGAACCTTCAGCGAGTAAATCAGCAAAAGCGTTTAGTTGGCCAATAGTTCTGCTTCTCTCTCCTTCGGCTCGTCCTATTGGCAAGCCAGATTCCTTACAATAAATATCTAACAAATCATCACCTAAAGCTGCTATTTCATCGGCAATTGTTTTCAAAAAAAGAGATTTCTCTTTGCCAGTACATTTTTGAAAAGACAAAAAAGCTTTATCCGCGATAGTCGTTGCTAATTTAATTTCATCAGCGGTAGCTTCATAAAATTGCCATGGATTTTCTAAATTCAACTGCGGATTAAAGGTTTTGAATATTTTATTTCCATCAGCCGAAAACTGATTGCCTATTTGATTTTTTCCAGTAATCATTTGTCCTTTTATTTAGTTAAGTAATCCTAAGATTGAAAATTAATTTCAAAATCAGCTAATTATTTATAAATTTTTATAGTCTGGCAGAGTTGGTCTTGTCTTTAACGCATTTTCAATAATAGCCAAAACTCTTTCTCTTTCTGCACCCATTAACGGAAATCTTGGAGCCCTAACATATTCGGTTCCTATTCCTGCTCCTACTTCCGCTAATTTTATATTCTGAACCAATTGTGGATTAATATCTAGTTCCAATAAAGGTAAAAACCAACGATAAATTGCTAATGCTTCCTGAATTTTTCCTGCTTTAACCAATTTATAAACCGCTACAGTTTCTGCTGGGAAAGCATCTACTAATCCTCCGACCCAACCATCAGCGCCCATTAAAAGGCTTTCCATCCCTAATGTGTCTACTCCGGTAAGAATTTTTAATCTGCTTCCAAAACGGTTTATTAATCTCGTTACATTAGTGATATCTCTGGTCGATTCTTTTACTGCCTGAATGTTCTCTAATTTTACAAGTTCTTCAAACATGTCTAATGTAACTTCAATTTTATAATCAATCGGATTATTATATATCATTATTGGCAATGAAGTATTTTCAGCAATTTGGGTAAAATACTGAACTGTTTCAAAATCTGTTGCTTTATAGCGCATTGGAGGCAATATCATCAAACCTTTCGCACCATAAAGTTCGGCTTTGTTGGCCGCTTCAATTGCAGAGCGTGTTGTTTGTTCCGCAATATTCATAATTACTGGAATTTTGCCTTCGACAATACGGATTGTTTCTAAAATTAATTCTTTTTTTTCATCTTCCAAAAGAGTACTGGCTTCTCCTAAGGTTCCTCCAAGGATAACCCCTTCAATACCTGCCTCAATTTGAAATCTAAGGTTTTTCTCAAACATTTTTAAATCTAAAGTATCTTCAGCTGTAAAATTTGTGGTAACAGCTGGCATGACCCCTTTCCATTGAATATTATTCATAATAATTGTATTTATATTATTTTTTCAAAGATATTAAGCACCTTAAATAATTTAATTAGGGTTGTTATCAAAAACTAATACAATATTATCTCCTTTATAGGATTATTATTAAAAGTAGAGGAATTTTTAATTCATCCTTCAATTTAATTTTATATCTTTCTAAAAACAAATTAGAAACACTATGAAAGTTTTTCCATTTAAAATTCCCAAACCAAGTGAAGAAGCATTTATTTATCAGGAAGATCGAGAATATGTTTTTTATGACAAATACCATCAACATGAAGAAATTCAGATTAGTTATATAAAAAAAGGGGAAGGTACTGTTTTAGTCGGAGACATGATCTCAGATTACAAAGAAGGAGATATACTAATAATAGGAAGTAATCTGCCACACGTTTTTAGAAGCGATATATCTGAAAGCAAAAAAAAATCAGTTATGCTTACCATCTTTTTTACAAATAATTCTTTTGGAAAAAACTTTTTTAATTTACCAGAGTTAAATATCATTGGACCTTTTTTTAATGCTATTAAAAATGGTGTACGAATAAGGAATGCAAAACCTTCAATTATAAAAAAATTCGAAAAATTTAAAGATGCTGATAAATATGATCGTTTTATACTTTTCTTATATCTATTAAAAGCTTTTTGCCACGCAGAAAAAACGCCTCTTTCTAATTATGTATTTAATAAACCTTTTACAGACGCAGAAGGAAAAAGAATGCAGATGGTTTTTGATTTTGTGATGAATAACTACCAAAAAAATGTTACTTTAGATGAAGTTGCACAAATTGCAACTATGACAAAAAATGCTTTTTGCAAATACTTTAAAACTCGTACCAACAAAACATTCTTTCAATTTTTAATCGAAATAAGGATCGAACATGCCGCAAAGCTACTTGTGAAAAACAAAGAACTATCTGTTATAGAAATATCCGAAATGAGTGGATTTAATAATATTTCGAATTTCAACAGAAAATTTAAAGAAATAAAAAAGAAAACCCCTTTTGAATTTAAAAACTCACTTGCTGATTCTTAAAAAATTAAAGCATTGTATAAATTGTGGCACTAAATCATCTTTCTAATATATTTAAAATTGATAATTTTATAATAGAAAAAGATAATATAGTATTCTATATTGATAATAAAATCCCTCTGATTCCAAAGAAATCTAAATACTTTTGAAAATCAAGACTCTTTTTTCTACCCTGGGAAAGACCTTGGTCACAATCAAATTTTAAATATTCAAACTTAAAATGACATGAATAGAAATTACCTATTGGTTTTTATATTTCTGAATCTGAACCTGATCGCTTTTGGACAAAAAACCAAAGCTCATACCCTTGCTGATACTTTAAGAGGAAGTATAACTCCAGAAAGACGTTGGTGGGATGTATTGCGTTACGATATCACTGTAAAACCAGATTACAATAACAAAATAATTCAGGGAAGTAACACTATAACATACAAAGTAATTAAAGGAAAAAACAATACAAAAATGCAAATTGACTTGCAAAATCCTTTGATTATAGATAGTGTAAAGTTAGCCGGAAAAAAACTAAGTTTCAAAAAAGAAGGCAGTATATGGTATGTACAAACTCCTGAATCCAAAATTGGAACTACCCCTAAAATAGATTTGTTTTATAGTGGAAAAGTACATGAAGCCATAAATGCTCCTTGGGACGGCGGATGGATATGGACTAAAGACGAATTGGGCCGCCCTTGGATGACCGTGGCCTGTCAGGGTTTAGGTGCATCAGTATGGTATCCTTGTAAAGACCATCAAAGTGACGAACCTAACCAGGGAGCCAGCCTTACTATGACTGTACCAACTGCATTAACCGCTATTGCCAACGGAAGATTACAATTTAAAAAGGATAATAATGATGGGACAACAACCTCAAAATGGGCTGTAGTTAATCCAATCAGCAATTATTGTATTATCCCTTATATCGGTATGTATGTTAACTTCAAAGAAACCTATAAAGGCGAAAAGGGCAATTTAGATTTAAATTATTGGGTACTGGATTATAATTTAGAAAAAGCCAAAAGTTATATGCCTACAGAAGTGCATAATATGTTGAAAGCTTTTGAATACTGGATGGGACCTTATCCTTTTTATGAAGATGGGTATCAATTAATTGAAACTTCACATACTGGAATGGAACATCAAAGTGCCGTATCTTATGGTAATCATTATAAGCCAGGATATAGAGGAAATGATGGTTCAGGAACCGGATGGGGAATGAAATGGGATTTTATCATCATTCACGAAAGTGGACATGAATGGTTTGGCAATAACATCACAACGAACGATTTGGCAGATATGTGGGTTCATGAAGGATTTACCAATTATAGTGAAACTCTTTTTGTCGATTATATTTTTGGGCAACAAGCAGGTAATGAATACAATGCCGGAACCCGAAAAGGAATTCGAAACGACAGACCAATCATACCGAATTACAATGTAAATGCACAAGGAAGTGGTGATATGTATCCAAAAGGCGGCAATATGCTGCATGCCATACGCCATGGTATTGATAACGACGAGCAGTTTCGCAATGTAATCAGAGGATTAGGGAAAGACTTTTATCACCAAACCGTTACTACCAAACAAGTGGAAGATTATATTTCTAAACATCTCAATTTCAATTACAATAAGGTATTTGACCAATACCTGCGAACAATCCAAATTCCTAATTTTGAGTTTTATTTTAATGCCGATAAGACTAAGGTTTTTTATCGTTACAATAATTGTGTGAAAGGATTTAATTTGCCTTTAACATTGAAAAATAATACTGAAAAAGTCAAAATAATACCTTCTGATAATTGGCAGAATTTTTCTTTATCCAAAGGTCAGGATGCATTATTTAATGTGGAAGCAATCACAAAAATGTACTATATTAATCCAATTATAGTTCCTGAAGTTAAATAGAAATAAATCATTTAAACCACTATAACTAATTTGTAACATCTCTAACAATGAAAAAATTAACTCTTTTATTTTTCTGTTTACTGCTTAATTTGTTTTTCATCTCAGCCAGTGCTCAAAAAATAAAATGGACCACTGACAACAACGGTTACTATACTTTAGAAAAAGGAGAAATCATCAAATATCAATTACCTGATTTTTCTCAAACCAAAATAATTGAACCATCACAATTGGTCCCAAAAGGAAGTACAAAATCATTGGAAATTAAAAATTTTGAGTTCAGTCAGAATGAAAAATTAGTTTTGATTTATACCAATTCAAGAAAAGTATGGAGACAGGAAACCAGAGGCGACTACTGGCTTTTTAACAGAGAATCCAATGATCTTCGTCAGATAGGAAAAGGCAAGCCGGAATCCTCATTGATGTTTGCCAAATTATCTCCTGATAATCAATCAATCGCTTATGTAAGCAAGCATAATTTATACGTAGAAGATATTAATTCGGGAAAAATAACCCCTTTAACTACAGACGGAACTGACCGTTTAATTAACGGAACTTTTGACTGGGCTTATGAAGAAGAATTTGACTGCAGAGATGGTTTTCGCTGGAGTCCTGATGGAAAAAGTATTGCATTTTGGCAAATTGATGCCACTAAAATTAAAAACTTTTTGCTAATCAATAATACGGATTCTATATATTCTTATACGGTTCCTGTTGAGTATCCAAAAGTAGGACAAGATCCTTCTGCCTGTAAAGTGGGTGTTGTAAATATTGCAACTACACAAACAACATGGATGAATGTTCCTGGCGATTCAAAACAGCACTACATTCCACTAATGCAATGGAGTCCAGATGGTTCTTCCTTAATGATTGAACAACTCAACCGTAAACAAAACGAAGCCAAACTTTTTATTTGCAATCCAAGAAATGGTGAAGCCAAGCCAATTTACTCTGAAAAAAACAATGCATGGATTGATATATTACCAACCGAAGATAATGGTTGGAAATGGATTAATAAAGGCAAGGAATTTCTTTTCCTTTCGGAAAAAGATGGATGGAGACATTTATACCGCATTGATAAAAGCGGAAAAGCAGAAGCTTTAGTTACAAAAGGACAATATGATATAATCAGTCTTGAAGCGATAGACGAAAAAAATGGTTTTGCTTATTTCTTAGCATCGCCTGAAAATGCTACGCAACAATATTTATACAAGACTTCATTAAACGGAAAAGGAAAACTAATAAAAGTATCTCCAAAGGATGAAGCTGGTACACATAATTATAATTTATCTGCTGATGCTAAATATGGTCTACATAGTTTTTCTAATCATAAAAACCAACAAATAATGGAATGGGTAACTCTACCCGATCACAAAACCATTAAAGAAATAGGCAGTAATATGAGCCCAACTGGAAATACAGAAATGATTCAGATTACTACAGCAGATAATGTTACTCTCGACGGATGGATGATAAAACCAACTCCATTTGATCCAACAAAAAAATACCCAGTTGTATTTTATGTTTATACGGAACCAGCTGGAGCAACTGCAAAAGATGCTGCAGGTTATGCAAGTACCTTTCTATATAATGGAGATATTGCCGCCGACGGTTATATTCAGATAAGTTTGGACGGAAGAGGAACTCCTGTTCCAAAAGGTGCTGCCTGGAGAAAATCCATTTACCAAAACATTGGAATTATAAATATCAGAGACCAGGCAATGGCAGCGAAAGAAATATTAAAATGGCCGTTTGTTGACGCTGACCGTGTTGCTGTCTGGGGTTGGAGCGGCGGAGGTTCTACTACGCTGAATTTATTGTTTCAATATCCGGAAATTTATAAAACTGGTATTGCGATTGCATCAGTTCCGAACCAATTATTGTATGACAATATTTATCAGGAGCGTTACATGGGGTTGCCGCAGGAAAACAAAGAACCATTTATAAAAGGTTCTCCAATTACTTACGCAAGTAAACTTCAGGGAAATTTATTATTGATTCATGGTACCGGCGATGATAATGTACATTACCAAGGGGCTGAAATGCTTATCAACGAATTGGTTAAAAATGGAAAACAATTTCAATTGATGACTTATCCAAATCGTACGCACTCCATCAATGAAGGAGAAGGAACATCTGAGCATTTATCCCAATTATTTACACAATATTTAAGAGAACATTGCCCAGGTGGAGCTAGATAATTCTATTTTTTATACAAATACAATAAAATATGTTTAGCAAAGAAACTTATATCCAAAGAAGAAAAGTCCTGAAAAAAACAATTGGAAGTGGCGTAATTTTATTCCCAGGAAATGAAGAAGTTGGAATGAACTACCGAGACAATATCTACCATTTTAGACAAGACAGCAGTTTTTTATATTACTCAGGAATTGATCGTCCGTCTTTATTTTTATTAATAGATATCGATTCCAATGTAGAAATATTGTTTGGTGATGACTTAACGATTGAGCAAACCGTTTGGACAGGACCTCAGGAATCATTGAGCATTTCTGATGAAAAATCAGGGATAAGAACCGTGCAACCATACTCTTTTGCGGAAGCAATGATTAAAAATGCACTGCGTCAAAAACGAACTATTCATTTTTTACCGCCTTACCGTTCAGCAATTACTTTAAAATTGAGCGATTGGTTAGAAATATCACCTTCTTCATTGGCTCAAAAAGCATCTATTGAACTTTCAAAAGCAATCATTGCACAACGCTCTTATAAAACAAATGAAGAATTGATCGAAATAGAAAAAGCAGTTGAAATTACCTCAGCAATGCACTTGAAAGCAATTCAATCAGCACGTCCCGGAATGGCTGAATACGAAGTTGCCGGACAAGTGGAAGGGACTGCAATCAGTCTTGGTGGTCATCTTGCGTTTCCAACGATTTTAACCGTAAATGGACAATATTTACACAATCACGCTGGTGGTAATATTTTGAAAGAAGGACAAATGGTTTTATGTGATGCTGGGGCTGAGACAAAGATGAATTATGCAGGTGACATGACAAGAACTTTTCCTGTTTCAAAAACCTTTACTGCACAGCAAAAGGAAATATACAATATCGTTTTGCAGGCTGAAGAATCCGCAATAGCAACTCTTAAACCGGGTACTTTTTTCAGAGATTCGCATCTGATTGCCTGCAAAGAAATTTTAATAGGTCTGAAATCTCTTGGTTTAGTAAAAGGTGATTTGGACGAAGCTATCGCTAAAGGTGTTCATACTTTGTTCTTTCAATGTGGTTTGGGACACATGATGGGAATGGATGTACATGATATGGAAAATATTGGTGAACAATATGTCGGTTATACCGATACGCTCAAAAAAAGCACTGAATTCGGACTTAAATCATTACGTTTGGGCAAAGAATTAGAAGAAGGATTTGTGTTAACAGTAGAGCCCGGTATTTACTTCATCCCTGAATTAATTGACCAATGGAAAGCAGAAAAGAAACATTCCGAATTTATCAACTATGATAAAGTAGAGACTTATAAAAGTTTTGGTGGAATCCGAATAGAAGAAGACTTCCTCATTACAAAAGACGGATATCGATTATTAGGCAAACCATTAGCCAAAAAAGCAGAAGAGATTGAAGCATTAAGAAATTACTAAAGGAAATGAATTAAAAACAGCCGCAGATTAAATGATTTTCACAGATTACTTTTAATTTAATGATAAAAAAATCATTTAATAACCTATTAATTCTATTTTACACAATATTTTAACCGCAAGGAACACAAGGAAAAAACGCTATGAACGCAACACTTTGTGAACCTTGCGTAATACTTAGCGCTCCTTGCGGTTAAAAAATTAGTTTTAATTCTCTATCTAAACCTCTTAATTAAAGCGGCTTTGTATTTCCAAATTTCACTTTATAAGGAAACGTTTCATAATTGCTTTTCTTCTCCCAATCGTGAGTGATATGTTGTTTTGGAGCCCCACTTACAACTAACCATAAATATTCAGTATTAACCGGAACTGTAAACTCGGCTTTGCCTTCCTGTTTTTTAAAAACTTTGCTATACACTCGTCTTCCGTCTTTTAATGAAGCTACAAACCCATAACGCCAGCCTGCATTCTCTTTTGCAACAGCGTTATTTTCTTTGGCTCCAGCCAAACCTTTAAAATTCAATTTGACTTTTGTTCCAGCAGTTGGGATACTTAGTTTAATACCATTATACCCATAATCCTGCGGACAATTAGTTGAATCTATTTGGAACCACCCCTGTTCTACTTCATTCAATTTGGTTGTATGTAAATTTCGATACGGTTTTGCAACATCCTCTACCCTTTTCAAATCCCAGGTAATGAACTTTCGATTAGCATCAAATATTTCATCATTAAACTGTTCCTGAGAGATCTTATTAATTCTTTTATAAGTCATTACTACATCTTCCCCTTTTTGAGTTGCCCGGCATAGATTTCCCCAAAAATCAATACCGTGTTTTTCAGACCAATATTCCAATACATAAGGAGAATGATACATATTTGCCGGGTGCAAAAAAGCGTAATGCGTGCCTTTCAGAAAATCTTTAAGATGATAATTTTCAAAAGTCATCCATTCCGGATATACTTGCCACAACATATATTGAGCCGACATTTCCATAACAGGTCCGGTCGGTCCTGTCTTGCTGTCGGCATGGCTCATATATTGAAACGAATGACCTATTTCATGTGCCAAAGCACCATACGGAGCTTTATTTATTCGGGTTGCGGGAGTCCATAAAATGCCAACTTTATCTTCTTCACCGCCACCAAAAGCAGTGTTTTCAGTGCCTCCAAAAACATATATTAATAGTTTGTATTTATCACTTACTGATTTTCCTTTTTGAACCAATTTTAAATCATTTACATAAAACTGATAAAAACGTTCACATTCAACCAATGCAGTTTTGGGATCAAAACGTTTGGTAACATCTGAATTTAACATAGGATCATTACCATATTCTTTACTCCAAAACATGGCTATATTATCCGACTCAATCATGCGTTTATAACTATACTCGCTTTCCTCTTTACTATAATCATTATTATCGGGTACAGACCAAACTTTGGCAGGAATGTATAGCTTTTTTTCCTGTGCATTGCTCACACTGATAAATGATAAAAAAAGAAAGCTGGCTAATTTTATAAATTTGCTCATACCATTATTCCTTTTTAGTGATAATTGCAGACCATCCTCCTCCTGAAGCCATTTTTGCCGTCACATTAGAATTTTTATTTACATCTAAAGTTTCTATTTTATAATCCTGAGCAAAATTGTCAACATTCGCACCATCTTTAAAAACTTCCATAGAAAAATTTCCATCACCAAGGAAAGAAAGATCAATAGGTAATTCTCTGGCATCTGCATCCGTCATTCCTCCTATATACCATTTGTTTGCTTTTTTTCTGGCAACCACAATATAATTAGCAACAGAAGCCTGAAGGACTTTGGTTTCCTGCCAAACTGTTGGTATTTGTGTGATGAAATCTACCGTTTCCTGTTCTTTATTATAAATGGAAGGTGACTCGCACATCATTTGCAAAGGCGCTTCATACACCACATACATCGCCACTTGGTGTGCGCGGGTTCCCAAAGTCATTGGATTTTTGAAACTAATAGAAAAATCTTTAGGTTGTTTATTGATCATTGAACCTGGCGTAAAATCCATCGGTCCTGCTACCATACGAATAAACGGAATTGTTACAGTATGTTCCGGAGTAATTTCGTCGCTCCATTTATTATTTTCGTTACCTCTTACTCCTTCATAGTTTATTACATTTGGATACATACGCTCCAAACCTGAGGGTTTAAATGCTCCATGAAAATCAACTAACATCTCCAGTTTGGCACATTCTCTGGCAATTTGCTCATAAGAATTTACCATATATTGGTCATTACGTTGCATGTAGTCAATTTTAATTCCTTTTGCTCCCCAGCTTTTATAAGTTTCCAGAATTGGTAATAGGTTTGCATCCAAAGGTTTCCAAAGTACCCAAAGGATTATCCCAACACCTTTTTCTTTTCCATATCGAATCAATTCTTTGACATCAATATCAGGATTGAAATCCAAAATTTGCGTAGTCGATTTGGTCCAGCCTTCATCAAGGATTACATATTCAACTTTATTTTTTGAAGCAAAATCAATAAAGTATTTATAAGTCGCTGTATTCAGGCCTGCTTTAAAATCTACTCCAAAAACATTATTCGCATTATACCAATCCCAAGCAACTTTGCCTGGTTTAATCCAATCGGTATTTTTGATAACATTTGGTTTTGCCAATTGGTAGGTTAAATTGCTTTCTACGAATGTGCGGTCATCATCACTTATAATAAACACACGCCAAGGATAGGCTCTGTTACCGGATGTTTTAGCTATATAATCGGCTTCTTTTTTGATAGTTTGCACACGATCTGATCTTCCGTCTTTATCAACTGCTTCCAACACATATTTTGGAAACTGCGCATCCAGAGTTGTGTTGCCATTTCCCTTTAAAAACAAGCCCGGATAATCATGAAGGGCTGTTTCTGTAAATAAAACTTTGGCTTTATCAGTAGTAAATAAAACTGGCAAACTACAGAAATCCTTTGATGAAATATCAGTTAAAGCTTTGTCTAAATACAAGCGTTCGTTATGCGAATACATGGATTCTTCCTGAGGAAATAAAGAGCGTGAACCCTTTGGCAATGAAAACGAAACTTGCTCTGAAATTACATTTCGGCTCGCTTTGGCTTCATCAATAAACTGATACGCAACCCCATCATTATACGCACGGAAATTCAGTTTATAACCTCCCTGATACGTGATGGAAAGTTCGGTATAAGTATCTTTTATATCAGCATCTTTACGTGCTACAATTGCATGAATATTTTCAGATACATTTTTAATCGTATGCTTTTTTACCTTTGGATTAGATCCAAAATCGGTATTGGAAGAAAAATCCATTCCTGCCTCGGCTTTTTCAATAATTAAATTTCCATTTAATGAAGCCGACCATGAAATTTTATTTGAATTTTCAACTTTTATCTGAATGCGTCCATCTGGAGATTTTACCTCATAAGTTTGGGCTTCCATTTGATATAAACCTAGAAAAATGGAGCACATTGTTAGTAGTAGTTTTTTCATTATTCAACGATTTTAATTATTTGATTTTAGTTTCTTTAAAATGTTTTACGACTTCTTCATTAGTCAAAGCATAATCATACATTTGCAATGAAGCCATATAGCCACTGTAGTTTTCACCAACATCTGAAGCTCCAATTATGATTTTAGCTTTATTAATTGCTGATGATAACATCATGTTTTGAGAATTATCCAGTACACCATCTACATAAATTTTCTCCACCACTCCGTCAAAAGTTAAAACGATATAATGCCATTTATTTGGTTCTGGAAGTTTTTTGTATCTCATATCAAAATGGCCATCCAAATGTGGCGCAACACCATAATGACCACTATTGTAAGCCAATGCATTATATGAATTTGCCAGATTGTATTGATTCCTGTCACACCACGAAGCCAAAAATTCTCCTTCTTTATCAACTTCTGGATTTTTTACCCAAGTCGCAACTGTATACGATCCATTCCAAGCCAGACTTTTGGGCACTGATTTGTCCAATACTAAAGCTCCATTGGCAAACTTAATTGCTTTTACCCCTTCATTGTCTTTTTCTAAAGTTACCTTACCTTCTTTAATAAAAGTACCGCCAATAGAACCTTTATTAGATAATTTAGTCAATGGGCTATTCCATTTTTCGTTATTTACGTTAAGGTCAATCAGCATTTTATGAGAACTTACAACTGCAGGTTCTACATTTGATTTTTTATTTTGCAGCTGCAAAGGAATTTCAAACAAAGAACTGTATATTTTTATGTTCCAAACCGCTGCATAAAGACCTGATTTTTCAGTGGCCAATACTGTTAGCTTTAGATAGCGAGCTGAAACCGCATTGTCGTCAATCATTGGACTTCCCGAAGTTTGATTTTTTGACTTGTCAGCATACAATTTCCAGTTTTTACCATCTGTAGAATATTGCAAAGTATATTGATAGTAATAACTGGCAAATTCAAATTGAGTCATTACTCTTTTTATTTCTTTTACACTTCCTAAATCTACCGTTAAATCCTGTGGAAAAGTATTATTGCCCGCTTTCCATATAGTAGCATTGTTGTCATCAATAGCAAAACTTGGCTCGTATTTATAATCATATTCCGTTGATTGCAAATGATAATAAGATGATGCAGTTGCTTTTGCGTTTAAAGCAATATTTTCAGGCATATTAGATTTTTCAATATTTCCAATTCCTTTTGAAGTGGGCACTACTTTTTTAATAGTCGAATCATTTTCGAAAATCATTTTATCCATACACACTTGTCTTGAAAGCCCTCCGCGAGTCATTGGATAATCATGTTTATGATAAACAATATAGGAATCATCACCATCTTCTAGCACCGAATGATGACCTGGACCATGTGTCGTTTTGTCTTCAGATGTACTCAATATTGGATTGTTTGCACCTTCGGTAAAAGGACCGTAAGGCGTGTTTCCATAAGAATATCTAACATTATAAGTTTCGTCATGGCAAGAATCCCCCGAATACATCAGGATATACTTACTGCCCTTTTTCATCATATAAGCTGCTTCAAAAGGCTTAGGAGTTTGGCTCAATGGAATATTTTTGGAATTAAACATATCTTTCATCGTGGCTGTGTTGAGTTCACCAACAGCATAGCCACCATTGTAGTGAACCCAAGTTCCCCAATAACTATATATTTTTCCATCAGTATCCGTAAAAAACTGCGCATCTAATGATGGAAATCCTTCCCTTGGATAACCATTCGAAATAACTGGTTCATCATTTTCGTTTAATTTCTTCCAAGGTCCAACTGGTGTTGCTGATACATAACCGTAGATATTACAGCCAATTTCGCAATTTCCAAAGTACAAATAGTATTTACCATCTTTACCTTTAATAATGTCTGGCGCCCAAAAATTCGTAATTGGTTTTGCTGTAAATGGAGGAATTTCCATTATATAATTATACCAGTTTTTTAAATCCTTACTGTACCAAACTGTAGGAGCTCCCGATGCCAGCATTTCATTATCTGTCGTGGCATAGATATAATAAATACCTTCAAACTTTTTGATAGTAGGATCTGCAAAATAACCCGCCAAAATTGGATTTCCTGCATTAACTAAGTTCACATCAACATTCTCTTGCGCATAAATGCTTACGATGAAGAATAACAAAAGAGGAATGAGTAATTTGTTCATTTTGGTATCAATTTTATTCTTAAAAACAACAAAGGCAATTAAAATTAAAATTGCCTTTGTCTCAGTATAACTCTCAAACCACTAAGAATTATTTTTGCTGTAATTTTATTTGAATACTTTTCTTTTGCAAAGGGATTTCGTATGCTCCTCTTACTTTAGTGTAAGGCAATGGAATATCTTTGTTTATTCTTAAATAAGCATTTGGAGTGAACTCATTTGCAGGATTTAAAGTTATTTCTACCTCATCGGTTTTAGTGTTGTATATCACTTTTTCAAAAGTGCCTGCATCTAATGTTAGCCATAATTGTTTTGGAGCAATAAACACTTTAGATTTTGCTGCTGTGGTTATTTTTACCTCAACTAAATCCTCTTTTGCAGTTATATTTCCTCCAAAAGCTAACCATCCTAAATCTTCGTCCTTAGTGATGTAAGTAGCCGTATTTACTGCGTAACCATAAAAACCAGAACCATAATCCCCAGATAAATAATCAATTCTTAACTCTGTTGGATAAGAGTGAAATGCTGCCGGACCAAATCCATCTTCGGTAATATTTGAAATACCTCCCAAAAGGCCACCATAACCTACTTTCAATAAATATAAATCATCTGATTTTTTTCTGTATTGTTTTAAAACAGGAATTGCATTCAATGAAGAACCATAATGATGAATCTGACGTTCTACTCTTGATAATTTTCCGCCATACAAGAAATCCCAGTATCTACGGGCATTTCCATTATAAGCCCAGTGTGGCATTGTTGGCATATAAGCCAAAATAGCATTTAATGTAACATCTGCTTTTTCTTCGTAACCAAAATAATCAGACCACATATAAACTTCTTCCTGACCCGTAGAATCCCAAGGCATTTCGCTTCCAAAAGGATATTCTAAAGCTCTCCAATGATTAGCTCTTTCTTTCATTTTTGCTTCCAAATTAGCAGCCAGATCGGTAAAATTTTCTGTTTTCAAATCTTCTAAAATTAATAGAAATACAGAACCTTCCATTTGACCAAACTGTGCATAATAAGGCGCTTGTTCGACCATTGCGATTGATGTATAATAGGCTTGTTTTAAATACCAATCCCAAGTTTTGCTATCCACCAATCCTTTATTATATCTTGCTAAACGGTACATTGTCCAATAAGCAGCGGCAACGTGCGGATAATTATAAGATCTTCCCGGATCGTTTGCATCTTTGTGTTTCCAGGCTGCCCAGGTAGCATAATTTATGTCTTTGCTATAAGTTCCTTTAGGTAAAGAATCCGGCTCATAATAAAAGACACTTTTCTTAACTCCATATTTGTTTTTGCCTTCACTGTATTGAATATTTCCCCAAAGCGTTTTATCAATAAATTGCTCTAATTTTTTAACTTCTTCTTTATCTGGTTGAATATATTGTTTCATAATAGCCGCCAACCATCCTCCTGCTCCGCCTTCGTCACTTAATCCGGCAACCCAGGCCCTGCTGTCCTGAGTTAATTGCTTTTTAGTTTCGTAATCGTAACTAATTACCGATGGGTTTCTTTTAAAAATCGGATCTGGTTGATCAAACCATTGTGCTGTTGTTAGGAAATGTCCAAAATCCTTAATCACCTCGGTCTCTGACTTTATAACTTTATAATTTATGGTTTGTCTAATACCATTTTTATAATTGATGGTTAATCTGGCGCGGCCCCATTTTAAACCATTAACCACGTATTTTTTTAGTCCTTTAGCTGTTTTTCCAGCTTCTTTTATTTGAAGTGCTCCTTTAGGTTCCACCTCAAATGAAGCAACATCACTTTTGTAATTTAAAAACAATTGCGATTTAATATCTAACGGAAGAACATAGCCAGGAATGCTGGTAGCAACTGGAAGTTCTTCTTTTACAAGCGTATTTTGAATATCCTCAATTCCTTCCGATAATGCCATTTTTAAAGCAAAACTTTTGGATTCATTAGGTTTCAAAATTAATGACGTAGGCTTATTCCATTGGTCAGCTCCTTTCCATTCATTGTCTGCATACGCTTTACTATACACCATCCACTCATGAAAACCTTCAAAAACAATACTTCTTGGCGTTGGATCATCATTCAAAGGACGATACGCTTCAAAAGGCATATTTTCTTCTGGCATCACTACTAATGCAGGGCCTTCGCCGCTTAATCTTTTCACCTCTAAATATCCGGCATCCATTCCGATGTAAGGATCGAAAAACACATTTTGAGCGTGCGTTTCGTTAAGTGATTTCCCTTCTAAAATGTTATTAAATACCATAGGAATTCCTAAAGCTCCTATTTCAATAGCATTTGTCGACTTATTAGTGATTATAAATCGCAATACTAAATCATTTCCTTTGCTTTCATAATATCTCTTTACCGTAACTGGAATATCTGCAGGTAAAGTATTGGCCAAATCTGCAGCTGTCAAAACATTTTGAGAAGCTGCTAAAGGAGTGATTGTCCCACGTTTTGTTGCTGTTGAATAGCTTTTCCATTCCCCATTTGCTTCTTTAATTCTTAAATTAATATCTCCTAAATGATACAAGCCGTCTTTGTCTCTGATTTCAAGTCTGTCACTTGGAGTAAAATCAAAATTCAGGTTTTTAATCGATTTTAAACCGGCAACTGTTTGTGATGCTTTAACTAATTTTAATTGAAAAGTGGGAGTATTGAATTTTTGATAAACCTGAGCGATTCCCAAAGTAGGTTCTTTCTTTTCTATTTTACTCCAATAATCTTGTGCTTGAATACTCATTATACTTGCCAAAAACAGTAAGGATCCAATCTTATATTTTAAATTTCGCATCTTAATCTATTTGTATTTATTATTTTGAATTTAAAATCCACAAATTTTTATTGATTGACTTATTCTTTTAATGTAACATCCAAATAAACAGAATGACGTCCATAGGTGTTATAGAAAGGTTTAAAGACAACACCGTCAATAGTAAATTCTAACTTCTCAGGATTTCCTGTTATCGATTTGCTAATATCTTTGGCATCTAATGTTACTTTTCTCCATTCTTTAAGAGGCTCTTTTTCCTGAGCTGCCAGCAATATTGGTCCGTAAAATAAACTAGCCACATTTTGTTGGTCCATTACAGGATCCAGATGAAATTGAAATGGCATGCGCAACTCAATTGTATCGCCGTTTTTCCATTTGTTATTTAAAGTAAGATAGCTTCCTGGCACAGCATTTACTTTTACATCTTTGCCATTTATTTTTACAAAAAATCCTTTGGTCGCCCAATGTGGCACACGTACATTAACATCAAATTTCCCTTCACCTTTGATTGTTAAAAGCGTGTGATCTTCATTTGGGAAAGCTGTCTTTTGTACAATAGTTACATTTTTTTCAGTCCATTTTAATGTTGAAGGCACATAAAGGTTTACATACAATGCCTTGCCATCTATACTTTTAAAATAAATTGAATTTTGGAATTTCGTATTACTTTCTAAAGCCGTTCCATTACAACAGGTGAAACCATTCATTTTTGCATTACCAAACTGTTTGACCGAACCTGGTCGCAATGGAATATGATACGTATTTGCTGAAGTATTCTCAGCAACAGAAGCAAGAATATCATTGTATAAACCACGCTCGTAATAATCCATATATTCAGCACGCTGATCGTACAGAAACAAATTGCTTGTCAGTTTCAGCATATTATAAGTAGCACAGGTTTCATTTTGTCCGCCAGCGGAGAATCCATTTTCATAAATTGTTGCAGGCTGAGCTATGAAACATTCTGCATTTGCAGGATTGCTCGCTCCGGCAACTCCTCCGATACTGTACATATAATCATTTGTAGTATTGTACCAAAAGTTATCAGCGATGCGGTAATAATCCGGAATTTTCGAGTCCTGATACATTTCAAGCGCGCCCATGATTTGTGGAATGTGTTGGTTAGCATGCAATCCTCGGAAAGTATCCACATTTTTAGCTAATCCATTTGAATGTTTGGCATCACCATAAAACATTTTGATATTGTCAAATAATTGGGCTACTTCCAGATATTGCTTGTCATTTGTAATTCTGTAAAGACGAGCCATCGCTTCATTCATTCCTCCAAATTCCCCTGCAATATATCTGTTCCACATACTGATAAGAGTTTCATTTGGAAGCTGTTTCATGCGGCTATGTACCCAACTTCCCATGCCTTTGGCAATTTCAAGCGCTTTTTTATTGCCACTGACTTCATAAACATCCATTAATCCAGCAAGAATTTTATGCAAAGTATAATAAGGTGCCCAAATTTGTGTTTTTTGACCTCCGTATTTTGCTCCTTTTTCTAACATTATAAATTGATCAGGCGGATAAGCACTGATGAATCCTTTTCCCCAATTCCAATAATCAGTTCGTATTCCTTCTTTACTCAAATCGGAATCATACTCTTTTTTGCCTGGCCCTACTGGTACTTTCGTTGGATCAGACACATAAGTACCTCCGGCCTCTTTTGGCTGTCCTGACATTTGGGATAGTTGGTAAAGTGTATTTACCATATAATCCATTTTTTTAGCAAAATTGGCCTGTAAATTTTTATCGTAACCAGTACTCGCATAGGCTTGTGCAATAGCCGTCAAATAATGACCGGTTGCATGTCCTCGCAGTTTGGTATCCTGAGTATCCCAAACTCCTAGAGGCTGCGCTCCTTCAGGTTGCTCTTGTCCGAAAGCATTACGAAACATATAAAGAAAACTGTCCGGATTTGTCTCAGACAATGTTTTTATAAATTTATCTCGATTCTCAATAAATTTGGTGTTGTGCCCGTGAAGATCTGAATCTAATGCTACTTCGTCTAAATGGAAAGCTTCCAGTTTCAATTCTGGTGTAGCAGAGTCTTTAGTGGCTTTTACAGTTACAATAGCTTTTGGCTTTAAGTCTGTACCTGCAACCTTCCCTTCTACTGTATATTCTCCTGCCTTTAGCACCGAACTATTATCTGTTGGAGCAGGCCAAATTACTCGCACGTCAGGACCTTTAATTCCATTGCTATAAACACCTTTTACATAACGTGGTAATCTTGGAAGGCTTTCAACAACGGTTTCCACTTTAATACCTGCTACGCTGGTTACATATTGATTATATAGTTGACGAGTATTTTTTGAGAACTTCGGTAAATCGCCAACTGGTTCTTCGGCTTCTTCGTCTTCAGCATCTTGATTTTTTAAAGAATTACGGTAAATTTTCTCAATTTGCTTATCGTTCAAAGGAACTCTATAGATTCGGAAATCATGCAAATTAGCATTTAGATACGAGTTCTCGTCTGATAATGACTTTCCAATATACAGCTTATTATTTTTGGCCGAATTATTATCAAATAACTGTTCAAGTTCCAATTCAACATTCTTAGTGGTACTTACTAAAACACCATTAATATAGGCACTCAAAGATTTTGAAGGAATATTGATAACAATTGCAACGTGATTCCACTTATTAACTTCCAAAGCTGGAGAATCCATTTTATACTTTTTTCCAGACTGTATAGCTATTTCAGTGTGAAATCCTGCATCTTCTTTAGTTCCTGTTGGAGCAACAAAAAAATGTGCTTTAGAACTTTTTCCAAAATCAAACAATCTTTGACCACGTAGATTAGAATTCAAGTAAACCCATCCTGAAATACTCAGTGATTCTTCACCATTAAAAGCTTCACCTGGAATTGAAATAAAAGCTTTGCTATCTGCTGATAAAGAAAGTACTTTTCCAAATTGATTATCATTTACGAACTTCATATTAGACTCTAATAGAGTACCGTGCAAATTGTTTCGCGACCAATCTTTAACATTACCATCAAATACGTAACGAGCAATCATTCCAGTCTCACCAATACCATCCAAAATCTGATCACCACTTTGTGCCCACACAGATGATGTATTTAGAGAACCAAAACCTAACAGTGCACATATAAGAAGCTTATGTATTTTCATAATCAATTTTTTTTCAATTCTAATATTATAATTATGGTTAATTCAACATTTATTATAAACAACTGGTTAAGTGCTTATAAAAGTTCATTCTGCAGTTGTAAATTTAAATGGATTTATCAAATCATTAGAACCATATTTTATCCTAACCCAATACTATATTATCTTAAATTAAATGTTTTTAGTTTTTTTTTGCAGAATAAATAAAACAGCAGGTGTTTGACTTTCAATCATTGTAATCACAAAAAGTACTTTAAAAATCACTTCTTTATACTTATATTTTTATTCTTACCGTTTTATCTTATTTATCACAGCTGTTAAGTAGTTATTATTAATGACATAAATTAGAAAGAAATGATCAATCATTCTTTCTTCTGTAAAAGATAATCAGGCATATTACCCAATTTACCCAAAGTCATCCTAAATCCTATTGATTGGCGATAGTTTATTACTTTTAGATTTTAATGTTCCCTGCGACAGATCATATAGACTTAAATTGTAGTAAATTCTGGATTTTGCAACAACCTATATAATGTTTGGTGTTCTTTTCTTTCATAAAAGAAATCTTCAATAGCTGTATTTCAATAATGATTATACTAACAATTTCTTTTACGATGCAATTATGGCAACGGAAAGTGAATCATTTAAAGTAACATCTTCTTTGATTAATATTGTTGCATTAGCTTCGTTTCCTGCATTTTGCATAACAATTTCTTTAATTTTATCCAGTTCGTTAATGGTGATTTCTGTACTACCATGACCAATATTAATAAAGATATTTTTGACACCTGAAATATCTTCTCTATCAGACAACACATTCTTCAAGGCTTGATATACAGCTTCTTTTTCTCTAAATTTACCTTGAGCTTCACCATAGCCGAAGAAAACAGATTGACCTTGTTTTATGTTGCCAATAAGGAACTTTAAATTATTCGTATCACTATTTGAAGAACTGACTGAGGTTACTATTTTTAATAAATGTCCAGCCGCTTTGTCAGCATTACCAAAACCTGTTTTGAAACTGAGATTACCATATGCTTTTTGGATTTTATTATTATCAATCACCAATACAAAATCTGCTTGTTTTTTTAATTCTTCGATTCCTTTGTTTGCTGTTTTAGATCGCATTTCGATTTCGAAATCAAATGGTGTGTAAGCAATCACAATAGTAATCAGTCCTTTTTCTTTTGCCATTTGTACCATTACAGGTATACTTCCAGTTCCGGTTCCTCCTCCAAAACCAGCAATAAAAATTGCTGTTTCCGAATTCTTATCAAACAATTGACTTATGGATTTACTGCTTTCTAATGCCAAAAGTCTTCCTAGTTCTGCATTTCCTTCAGTTCCATTAACTGTTGTTACTCCTAATTGTAGTTTGTTTTTTAGTTGACTTTTCTTCAAAGACTGAGTATCTGTATCGCAGACAATATAATCTACATTTTCGATTGTATTAGATGAGATAGTCTCTAATACGTTATGTCCAGCTCCACCAACACTAATAACTTTTATCTTGTTTGATTGACTATTTGGTAAATCAATTCCGAAATCCCTAGTTTCTGAGTTTTTATCCATTTTTGATATTTTTTGTTTACCAAAATTAGAATCACAATGCGCCAACTAATGACGTTGAAAAAATCAATAAAAAAAGGAAGCTAAAAAAGTTCCTTTCTCTATTTCATAAATAATTTTCTAATGCTTCTTTTAACTTTCGCTTTATTTCTGCTCGGAGATATTCAGGTTCTAGTACTTTTACTCCATTCCCCATCGAAAGTAATTCCATTGCAAAATCATGAGTTGGGTTTAAAAAAAGTTCAATCCTAACTTCATTCTCGTCATCAATTATTATTTTTTGCGAATGGTGCAACGGTAATGATTTAATATATTTTCCTTGCTGATGCGTAAAAGAAAGAACAATCCGCCTAGGAACATCATTACTGTTAATAACGCCAAAACTATAACGAAAGATTTCTTCAGGATTGAAATCAACTTGATAATTGAATTTTTTAGAACCTATTTGTAAATCAGCAATCCTGTCTAAGCTAAAAGTTTTTAGTTTGTTATCCTTATTGTCTTTAGCCAGTAAATACCAACGGTGACGAGATTCTTTCAATGCTAACGGTTGTACGTTTCTTTGAATCATACCTTCGTTTCCATTTCCAAAATTTTCATGAAGAAAACCAATTTCAAAATGATTTTTTATTGCATGAATTAATCCATGCATATTTTCTGTCCCGAGAGGTTGTCTTTTTTCGAAAATGATCTGATTCGAGAAACTCGAAGTAAGATTCAGCGCATTGAAAACCTCCAAACTTTCGATCAAACGTTCGTTCCTGTCTTCATTGCCATCGTGAGAAATTTCGTAAACTCCCAATGAACGATTCGAACTGATTTCAATATTATAAATGGAAGCAATTTCTTTTATATCGCGTTGAAAAGTGCGGATCGAAATCTCGTAATTTTCCTCGTCAATTGATGATTCGTTCAGCAGATGATTTTGAATTTCATCAAAAGAACAAGCTTTCTTTCGAAGTTTATTGATGATGAGAATATGCCTTTTTATGTATTGCTTTTTGGACATGGAAAGTCAAATTAGGTTACAATTGATAAACCTTGTTTTCTTCTTTGCATTTCTCAATTATCTTCTGATAGGCACTCGAATTATTTTTATCTTTAATAAAGTTTATTATTTCATTTTTAAATTCTTCCGCAACTAAATTACCTTTCTTTCCAAGAATATTCAAAAATGAATCGTTTTTAAAATCAATTTTAAAACAATTTGATTTACCTATTTCTTCTAAAAAAGAATCGTTTGTAAAGTGAAATTCCGAAATATCCTCCTTAAAAATAGAACGTTTTTTTTGATTTAATTCGCATTTAAATTCTTTACTTATTTTAGAATAGAATTCTTCTGATTTGTCAAACTTTCGATCTAATATAATTCCATACTGAGAATTAATTTCTGACACATCCTCATTTTTAATAGTAGTAAACCTCCAATAGAAATAAGCATCGTTAATGTTCTTTTCGGATATACATAAATAAGTAAACTGATCCTTAAAAAGTTCTTTACTATATTTCACATCCCATTTTTGAGAAAATTCCGCATCTTCTTTTAATAACTCAGCGGTTTTCTCCCAGAAATTGTTTATTATATATTTTTTAGCGGTATTCAAATGTTTGTAAACTTCTGTGGCAGCCGTTAAGTTCTCGCAAATTGAGGCTATTACATTTTCTTTTAAATCTTTATACATAGTTTGATTCGTTAGTTTTTTGATTAAATTAAGATATTGTATTAATGTATGGTTTATGATAGGAAGTGCATTTGTTTTTTCTAGGCATTTTTCTATCCAATCTTTAATGTCATTTCTAAAAGTTATTGGATAATATAAAGATTTATGTTCTGCTGAAGAATCTTTATAACCCAATTTATCTTTAAAATGAAAATTATACCCTTTGATAATTTTAACGTCACCATTTTTGTCTTTAATAGTGTATTCCTCTTCAAAGGGCAATTCTTTTTTATTCATTGTTAAATAAAAAATATAAAAATCTTTTTTTAGAGATTCTGCATATTTACAATATCGAATTAACTGAAATTCTTGGTCTACAGCTCTAGGCTTATTTTCAATTATTAATACTTGCTTCTCGTCTTCGATAATAATATCAATTCTTCCACCTGTACCTTTTTCTCGATTAATCTCTCTTGTTATAGTTCGTTCACAGATTTTTCCTTTGATTTTTGTGAAAGGATCAAGTTTGATTTCAGAATTGAATTTTTCATTAATTTGTTCAACAAATAAATTTAAAAATACACTTCCCTGACCGTGTGATCCTTTGGGATTTAGTAACTCTCCAATTATAGCAGAATGTGTTTTCACTTCATCCAATTCCATGCTCATCACTGAGAAAATATTAAATTTTTCACCAGCTTTTTCAGCTTTCGAATTATATTCTTTTATTTTAATATCTGTTTCTTGCAATAATCCTTTGATGTGTATTAAGTTTGTTTCTCTCATATTTATTAATGAATTAATCGTTTTGTTAAATCTGTTTTGTTCATAAGTACTTCAACTTCAGAATATGGAATAAAAATATCCATCACGTCATTGTTAAAGGAATCTATACCGTTATTGTATGGTTGCAAAATAAAGGTGATTCCATTTCTATACAGTCCAAAATCCTTGGGAAGATAAAAATTTTTCACACTAGAATCATCTAGTTCATACTTTTCTCTGAATTTATTTTCACATAAGAATTCAAGCACTTTAATTTCTTTTTTAGAGAAAATATCATCCAAAACAATTTCTTTATTGGATTTAATATCAAAATTGATATAAGTGATTTCAACATCTGTCTGAGGACAGTCCGAACATCTGCTAAAATAACTTTTTTGAAGTGTTACAATATCATTTTCAGAATAACATAATCCAAAACGTATACTTTCTTGTGCCAGTGCCTTTTTTTCTTTTATAAATTCATCGTACGTTTGGCCTGTTCTTAATCCCACTGATTTCTTTATAACTGCATTTATTTTATCGGTAACCTTTTTATCTTTCAATTCAAAAGATAGTATATTGAGCCCTAAATAAGAATAACTTTCGCCAGTCTCTGTTTTTTCTAAATAACCGGCACTTTTCCCTTGATAATAGTACATGGGGGTAATTACGAATTTATCTTTAAGTTCTTCTAAATTCATTTCAAAGACCTTTTTGGAAAGCGTATCTGCGTAACGAATTTCTATTTCAGAATCAGATATAAATTGCCCGCTCAGCAATGGTTTCTGGCTATCTTCATAATCATACAGAAATTCAAAATGACCTTGAGGAGAAATAGTTCCTTCTAAATATTGTGGCTCATTTTTATCAGAATCGTTAACTACACAAAATAAAGTTGAGTCAGGTTCATCTGAAATTTGGTTTCTCTCAAAATAAAAATTTACGATATGGTCATTTTCTAAAGTTCCCTGAAAAATTTTGAAAAATTTATTTTGATTAGAAAAAGCAGAAGTAGTATTTCTGCAACTAATACAAAAAGCACCTAAAAAGAGAAGGCATAACAAAAGGAAGATTATACTACTTTGTTTTCTTATAAAAACAGTACATTTTTTCATATTCATTTTTATTATTATAGACTTTTAATATTCGATGCTATTTAATTTATCTTTCTTTTTATCAGAAGCAGATATGTGAATTTCTCCTTAATTAATTTCGCAATCTTAATTTATGAGGCAAATGTAATTCTCGTTTGCGTCAAACGGTGACGTAAATATTGTGAAATATTACGTTACGTATTCTTTTCTCTTTCTCAATAAAATCAAATGATTTTGCATCGAATTTCTAAGTTTAAATAATTGTGCTTTTTTATAATAAGTAATATTAGAAGCAATAATTTATAAACCACATATTACGACGTTATTCCACGGCAGTATCACAGCAGCCTTTACTCCTATTCGTATTGTGTATGCCAATATTAGTGATAGATTTTGCTCGTTTATTATAAGGTTATTTTACTTTGGATTTTTTTCAATATAAATAGTAAAATTATATTGTTAGATGTGATTCTAAAATTCCGTTTTTGACTCGTAGTTTACTAGAAGCTTAACTATAAATAATCTAAAGATGTTAGATGACGTTCTCAAGAATTTCTGGCAACAGAATGGACGTTCAATTAAATTATATTAGTTACTTTGTAAAATAATCTTTAATTTTTTTAATTAGATATGAATGCCTTCTCTGATAAATATTAAACATCATATTTTTTTTTAATATCCTTTATTTCCTCCTCAAGCCTCTTAAGAATCTCCATATCTGATTCAGACATTTTAGATTTCGTTTTATTGAGTTTTTTGTTAAGAATTACCATCTCGTGTCCAATTGATATTTGTTCAGTTATAGCATACGCCTCTGTTTGCTTAATAGAGGAGTGACCAAGCATTTCTTTCACTATATGAATTGGCACATTGTTTTTCAAGGTAACTGTACTTCCAAAAGTACGTCTTGCCATATGGGTATTTAAAGTAAATGGAAAGCTACAAAGAGTAGCAATCTCCTTAAGATATTCATTCATTTTTTGGTTAGATGAAACAGGTAGCACAGTTCCACGCTGAAGACATAAAGGATGTTCTTTGTATTTATCAATAATCTGAAGTGCTTGTGGCAACAATGGAACATTTGTAGGCGAGCCAGTTTTTTGTCTTTCAGACATAATCCATGAATGACCATCAACTCCATCCTTAATATCAGTTTTCTTTAATTGATATACATCAATATACGCGAGGCCTGTATAACATTGAAATACGAATACGTCTCGAACTACATTAAGACGATCGGTAGAGAAATAGTGCCTTTCCAGTTCATAAAGTTCCTGCGTAGTAAGGGGTTTTTTAATCAATTTGGTTTTTCTCCCTTTAAAGCTCTTAAAAGGATCTTTAATAATAACTTCTTTATCTATGGCACGAATAACAATTTTCTTAAAATTGGCAATGTACTTTAGAGTGGTATTATTGCTGCAATTTCGAACTGTCCTTAAATAAAACTCAAAATCTTTTATGAATTCAAGATTTAAATCTGTGAACTCAAGATCTTCATTATTATATTTAAATTTGATAAAAGCGGTTAAGTGATTTTTGGTTATAGTAAACCTGTCCAGGGTACCTTTTGCATATCCTCTCCCAAGTAAGGCGGTCATTTCATCATTGTGCTTTTGAAATTCTTCTAGCACCTTAACTCGTGGTATAGTCCTTCCTAAAACATGATCCATAACTTTCTGAGAAGTTAGAGGTTTACCAGTAAACATTGCTTCAGTCTTGAATTCGTTTATCTTAAGTATTAATGAATCTAAAAAGAAATTTAGAGATCTTGCGTCTTCTTTACTACCAATTGCCCTTTCGCTCTTTTGATCCCACCGCGTACTGTCCCAAAAACGTTTTGTGGAAGTTTCTTTAGGTACTCCATCTACGGTTATCCTAAGGTAAAGACTTTTAATTTTACTTTCTTGGCGACCTCTTTTTAAAAAGAAAGCTAGCCCAAAACTATTCTCTAACATAATTCTACTATTTTGATTAATAAATGTAGAATAATATCACTTTCAAATCAAGTCGTTAACCTAGTTTACCCCTTTAAACATAAGGGTTAAGCTTCATTTTTGTGGCACACTCTGTTAGGAGGTGTCTGCGCCACGATTTTGCCACAAAAACTTTGAGCGTTATTATAAACTTTGTGCAGGTCTGTAAAACCAAAAAAACCTGCAAATCCTTGAATTTGCAGGTCTAACACGTTTTTTTATGGCTTTTTGAAAAGAACGAAAAATGTTAATTTTTCATGCTTTAGGCCATTTCGTGGGGAGAGCAGGATTCGAACCTGCGAAGTTCACACAGCAGATTTACAGTCTGCCCTCGTTGGCCGCTTGAGTATCTCCCCGAGCCTTATTTGGTAGCGCTTATTGCGTTATCCGGGTGCAAATATAGAGACACTTTTTAGTTTTACAAACTTTTTTTGCACTTTATTTTAGTATTATTTTACTATTATTTTTAATGTATTGGTATTGAATAAAATAAAAAATCTCCGCGAGGGAGATTTTTTATTTTTAAATACTATCAAAGCTTATTTTTCTAGTAATTCTATGATTTTTGCTTTCAATTCGGCACCTCTTAAATCTTGTGCAACTACATTTCCTGATTGATCAAGGATAAAAGTCGCTGGGATTGATTCCACTTTGTATTGTTTAGCAATTGGTTCTTCCCAACCTTTAAGATTTGAAACCTGTGTCCAAACTAATTTGTCTTTTGCAATAGCTTCTTTCCACTTTACTGGATCTTCATCTAGAGAAACACCAATTATATTAAGACCTTTTGAATGTAATTCTTTATAAATGGCAACTACATTCGGATTTTCTCTTCGGCATGGGCCACACCAAGAGGCCCAAAAATCAACGATTGTTACTTTTCCTAAACTTTCTTTAAGGCTAATTGTTTTGCCTTCTGTATTAGGAGCGGAAAAATCTGTCCTTCATTTAGCTGGAGTACCAGCTGGAGCAGCTGTTGCCCCTACAGAAGGTTGTTTAGCTGCAGCAAGTTTTGTTTTTACGTTTTTTCCGTGTTTAGTATCTTTTAATGAAGCTTCTAAATTATTGAACATAGTTTCGATTTTTTTAGAATCTACTGTTGGATCATTGCTCATTGATTCAATAATTAATAAGCTGATGAAAGCTTTTGGATGCGTACTTGCATAATCCTCATATTTATTTTTTGAAGTAGTACCTATTTCAGTTTGGATTTTAGTGTACTCTTTCATTAAGCTATTGATAACAGCAGTATCTTTAGTTTGCTGTGCTGCCTGCATTTTTTGCATGTTAGCGTTTTGAAAGTCCATTAAAGGTTTCTGAATTTTTGTCACCTCTTCATTAAATTTCACGTACTCATCATTATTGTAAGTACCAGAAATTTTAGATTTTTGAATAGTATCTTTATTAACTACAATCGTAATTTCACCATTTTCCAAGATAAATGGAATTTTACCTTGTACTCCTTCAATTTGTAAAGTATGGAAAGCTGGTTCAATTGCTTTTCCTTTAATTTCAAATTTACCATCTTCGATTTTAACTGTGTCAACAGGAATTAATCCCATTCCTTTATCATCTTGTGCTTCTAAAACAACTGTTTTTCCGTTTTCAAATCCTTTAGCAGTTCCAGAGATAGTGTATTTGTCTTTGCTACAAGAAGTAAGTAAAGCTGTAGCGGTAAGAAATAAAATAATTTTTTTCATTTTTATTAGTTAATTGTTTTTAAGGTTACAAAAGTATTTAAAATTATAAATTAACAATAACTTTAGAACCCTAAATTTATGTTATATTTTTCTGGTATTTTATGCTAATTCTACGCAGAAATATTGAGTTTATAATTTTTTATTAATGCTGATTTTTAGTTGTAATTATTTGAAATACAATTACATACTTTGTTTAAATGGTAGTTTTTTAAATAGGCTTTTTTGTTTAAATAGTTAGTAAATAATTTAAAAGTTGTATTGGTGAAGATACGACTCAATATGCTCAATTTCATTTTGAGTAATTGTTATATCTAAATTTACATCTCTTAAGTCTTTGTTTAAATAAGAGCAAACTGGATTAGATTTTAATTTCAAATCAATGTCAGCTTTTATTTGTTTTAGTCTCTCGATTGTTATCAAAGCATTTTTGTACTGCTTTTGATAGTTTTCAATTTTTTCATTCATTTTGGTTAAGTTAATAGTATTTGGTATTGCTAAATTATCCAAAATCATGTTAAATAAATGTTAACGATTCAATTAAGAAAATTAAAGTAGCAGATAATATTCTCATAAATAAAAAAGCACCCCGTTAAGAGTGCTTTAATAATTATATGTTTTTTTAACTATTCTTGGTTAGTTGTTTTTCTCCAAGGATAAGCATTAAAAATATGTCTTTTTGCAAAACGACCTGGTGAATCAGCATTTACCATTTTTACATAGATTGCTTTTGGAACACTAATGTACTCATAAACGCTACCATTTGAGAAATTAACGATTAATCTAGATTCAACATATTTATAGTCAGTGATTGTTGAAGTAGCGATGGTCTCGTTATATTCAGGTAAAAGTTGTTTGATTGTCTCTGGATTGATGCTCACCAAGAAGTGGTATGCTTCAATTATTTTTTTACTGTTTTCCTCAGCTTGTTTTAAACCAGCTTCATCACCTTGAAATTTATCAGGATGCGCATCTTTCATCGCATTACGATAGATGGTTTTCAAATCTTTAAGCTCTACTGTTTTTTCTACATTTAGTAGTTTGCGGTATTCAACTATTTTTTTCATAAATAAGGATAACTACTTGTCTTTTACTATTAAACCAAAAAAAATGGTGGGTTTTGACAAATTTTTTGCAAAGGTACACTTTTTTTTAACTTTTCCTTTTCGAGTAAAAAAAAAATCAAAAAATGTACTTTTTGATTTTTTATAGTATTCTAAAACCTTAAATAACTGTTATTCAGGCTTGTTATTTGCCTTGTCAAAATTTCTGGATTTCTTCGGGTATTTGTTATAACTGATGTCGCTTGGGTTTTCGATGACGCTTTTGATCGTAATCCAATCGCCAAGATTGTGTTTTTGAGCCATTTTATAATCTAAAAGATATTCACCACAAAAAAAATTTTTGTTTTCATCTTGCTCCATTATTCCTGTAAAAACGCCTTTTTGCAGCATTTTTTGTTCTCCTGATTTGGTCATAATCTTTGTTTCTATTATAATTTATTGATGCAAAGTTAAAGAATTATTGGCGATTAGTGTCAAAATTAAAATCGCAATGATTATTCGGAAAAATAGTTTTTGTTTGAACTATTAAAGTTGATAGCGAGTGCGTGAGGGATTACTTCACACGATATATATTTTTATAGGAGTTCAGTGAATTTCATTTGAAGAAAACTACCGAAGTAGTGCGGATAGCCCGACCGCATTGTATATAGGGGCTTTGTAAACAGCACTATATGTTAGCCCCGATACGCAATGGGGTCACGATCAAATTTAGATTTTTAGAATTATGTATTAAGCTTTGGTAAGTGATCGTTTGTGAGTACCTTTGTTTCATGGAAAAAATGTTTCGTCCCAGTCCAAAATCGTTTAAAAATACGTTTTGTGTTTTTCATGAAGTTTTGCCCGAAAGGATTGCGGGGATGACTGTGCAATATGATAGCCAGTCGGGCAGTAAATACTATTATACGACGGAAGGAATGTACCGATTGTCTAATCATTGGGGGCGCTTGGCTAATAGTAAATGGCGTTTGGAACCGATGGAGCCCGCAACAGAATCAAAATTTAAAATTGGTTTTGCTCGTTGGGATGAGTTTTATCCAGATAATGCCGAAGATGAATTGTATTATTTGGAAGCTGATTTTGAAAAGAAAAAGGTTAATTACCAACACAGAAATAATCCAAAATATGACGGAAAACCGATTCTTAGAACAAGTTTTGAGACAGGGAAAAAGATTAAACAGATTCGGAATTTATTTGAATTAACCTCATGGGCAAAATATTTTGACTATGATGATATAGATCAATTACGCAAGCAAATTATTGATGAATTGATTTATACCAATAGAACTTTGGATGAAATAAAAAGAGATATTGGTTAATAGTTATTTATAATTGATGTCAAATCATTATTGTTTAGAGGTTTTACCAAGTAAGATATTATTTCGGGATATTGCAATGCCTTGGATTGGTCTTCTAGAGCAATCGAAGAGCTTACGATGTAAATTTTAATTTTTTCTTTAATTTGATTTTTTAGTACAACCATTTCATTCATAAATTCCCAACCGTCCATTATTGGCATATTGATATCTAAAAATATTACACTAGGGAGTGCTTCTTTTTGATCTAATCTTCTTTTAAATTCATCAATAGCATCTTTCCCATTTTTAAAACTTGATACGTTTAAAAATAGTTGCGATTTCAAAATTAATTTATTGACAATTATTTGATAAATTGGATCATCATCAACAATCCATATTGTTATTTGACTCATAATATTTCAATTTTAAAGATTGTTCCTTGGCCGGGTTCACTTTCAATAATAATTGTTCCCCCCATGGCTTCTACCTGATTTTTTGTCATGAATAACCCAACTCCTTTTGATAACTTATTATTGGTGAAGGTTTTGTATAGTCCGAAAATTTTATTTCCGTATTTTTCTAAATCCACTCCTATTCCATTATCTGAAATTTGAAGTATATTTTTATTTTTTTTCACAATCCATTCAAAACGTATAATAGATTCTCTGTCTGGATGACTAAATCGGATTGCATTTGAAATAAGATTATACAAAATACTTTCCAAATAGGCTGGATTGTAATTTATAATGGTATTTGGAGGTATTAAATTGATAATCGAAATTTCTTTTGATCGGATCTCTTTAGAAAAAATTTTCATCACGTTATCAATATATTCATTTAAATTTAATGCTTCTACCACTAGGCTTACATTGGTGCGTATATTAATCACTTCATTTAGATGCACCATAGTCTCGTTTAGCAAATTAGAGACTGACACCAGCAGGATCATCAATTCTTTTTTTTCACTTTCAGTTTCAGCACTTTCTATTAGGCTGACAATTGAAGCAATATTGCTGGT
>Ga0308157_10000716_pt1 | contig 92597 bp, 83 predicted proteins | sample PhyBR1_FD_201035 | JGI IMG/M metagenome (GOLD analysis project Ga0308157, IMG submission 201035) | Phyllosphere microbial communities from UC Gill Tract Community Farm, Albany, California, United States - DLSLB.R1 | ecosystem: Host-associated > Plants > Phyllosphere > Unclassified | place: USA...
TCGGCTTCCCTTCGACAAGCTCAGGGACCACACCTTCAACAGGCTCAGGACAGGGGTTTGAAGCAGAGATTATTGTATATGATATGGGAGGAAGACAGCTTCAGAGCTTAAAAACTAAAAATAAAGTTACCAAGATCAATACGCAGAACCTGATTCAGGGAGCGTATCTGGTGACCGTGAAAACGAATGATAACAAAACAGCGAATGCTAAATTGATTAAGAAATAATGAGAACTATACATATACTATTCAGGATTGTATTATTGCTATTTTCTAGCTTTTATTTTTCACAATCTACAGGTTCTTCAGTGAGCAACCCTATGGACAATATCAACCAGATGTATCCAGCTTCTCCTACTGTGAATAACTTAATGAAATTTGAAGAAACACCTACCAATAATTATACGGGAATTCCGGATATTAAGATTCCTATTACAAGCTTGCCCACCAAAGCTCCTGGAGTTACACTCAATCTGTCATTAAACTACCATATAAACAATGCAAAACCGGAAGATAAATCCTCGGAAGTGGGGCTTGGATGGAGTTTATTTGCAGGAGGATCGATTTCAAGAACGGTTATGAATAGCCCCGATGGAGATGTTGTTCCTCAGAATGTAAATCAGCCTTCAAAAACCGGGATTTATTTTGATGAATTTTCTCCGGCTTCAGAGACCAATCTTACAAGAAAAATTCTAGACTCCCTTGAGTCCGTTGGGACGTATGTACCTATTTTGGAAATACCTACATACAACAGCTTTTTAAATTTTGCATACAAAGCCTGTTATCTAAATCTTTTTGATACCGAGTATGATCTGTATCAGTATAACTTTATGGGATATAGCGGGAGGTTTATTATCAAAAAAAATTCCAACAACAAGTTATACGTTCAAAAGCTCGATGAGAATAATCTAAAAATTGAAATCAGTTCCCTGAATCCGAATAAAGCATATGAAGCAGACAGCTTTACCATAACTGATGAGTGGGGGAATAAATACATATTCAATGTTACGGAACATTCTGAAATCACTTCTTTTAGCCATAGAATGGGGTTTAATGGTTTTATTAGTGATAATTTGCATAATGTGGGATCTGTTACATCGGCATTCCATCTGGGGGAAGTTCAGGATGTACAGGGAAGTACTTTAATAAGGTTCAGTTACTATCCGCAAAGTCCGGTTTTCTTTACGACCAATTCTAGCATTATCAGGAACAGTTGGTCTATTATTGAAAGTAATTATACAAGTCCTCATAATTTTGGTAATGTAATTCCTGCTGCGCAAGAGTATTCCACTAACAGTATTAACTCTCAGACAAGACTATTAAAAGACATCGAAGTATTGGGCCGTGGGAAAGTTAATCTTTTTTATCTCAAGAACAGAATAGATACCAATTATAGCAACCCGGACCAGCTTAGCAAACTGGATTATATTCAGGTTCAGGATCTGGCAGGTAATCCTATTGATACTTATACATTCAATTATTCCAACTTCGGTTTTTATCTACACAGCATACAGGAGTATCGTTTAAAGCTGGATAACATAAGTGTTTTTGATGCCTTACAGCAGAAAAAGTATGATTATCAATTGAACTATACGGGCAATATACCATTATCGTCTTCTGTCCTAAATACAGATCATTGGGGCTGGTTCAATTGTATAAAACCCACTGATAATATTCTTTCAAGCCGGACTCCTTCTCCAGCCTGTATGAAATACAATATTTTAGAAAGCATAAAATTACCGACAGGCGGATTACAGAAATATGATTTCGAAAGCAATACCTATTCGTTTGTCGGTTCGGAAGCTGCTGATATTTATGACAATCCCGATAACTGGAACACCAACAGTTATGCGATTACCCATAACGGATCTGATCAAATCGTAAAAAAGTACTTCTTCACACTCTCCGGTACGCAGCAAATGGAGATCAGCTTCCCGTACCTTAATGATTTGATTAAAAATAACACATGGACCTTTAGTATTTATAAAAAAGTAGGGAATTCCTATAATCTTGTTACCATTATTGGGCCTTCAGTAGATCCCGATCCTGATTTTCCTGTATATCATATAAAAAGTTTAGAAGCTGGGGATTATTATACAACCTTTCAGGTTATTTCGAATACCACGTACGTAAACTACGGACAGGTACAGGTATCTGCGGAATTTAAAGAAAAAAAGAGCACCAATCTTATCCCATTTGTCAACGGAGGAGGTCTCAGGATAAAAAATATCGGCTATTATGAGAACGGTAATAATTCAATGCCTGCAAAATCGGTACATTTTGCTTATACCGATATCGAAAACGAACTGCAAAGTTCTGGTGCTTTAATTTATCCGAGGCCACTGCATGAATATATTTACGAGTACAGTAATATTTTTACAGGCTCAGAAGGATCTGTACTTTTTGATAAAACATATACCATCCTATCGTCCGATAACTTTATTCCCATCCAGAAAACCCAGGGTTCGGATGTGGGATATAAATATGTGACGGTTTCAGAATTAAATAAGGGAAAAACCGTTTACACCTACACCTATCCGGAAGATACTCCAAATTCTATATTCCCTTCACCGTATTCTCCTCCGTTTATAGCATACCCGAATTTTGATTTTAAAAGAGGGCTTTTGGTGAACGAGAAAAAGACCGATGCATCAAATATTTCTTTATATGAGAGTGATAATGCCTATGAGCTTCGTTCCGCTTACAGATATTCCGGACTAAAATTCCAGTATCCTGATTCGCCCTATAAAGAATTTACAACTGCCGGAGCATTTATGGATTATAATCACTATCGCCAAATATGTGTCGATGGAATAGCGAACCCTGGCCCAAACTGTAATTTTTATAAGCATCCTAAGCTTTTTGTCAATATAGAAGTGGTAGGAAAAGCAAATATGGCTAATTCCGTGATAAAAGAGTATGATAACGGAAGCTACCTGAAAACAGTTAACAATTTTTTATACAATACAAGAGATCTTCCCATTAAGAAAGAAACGGTTTTGCCGTCTATGGAAATTAGCGAGATCCGTTATCAATACGCCCATGAGAAGAACAACCAAAAGCTGATCAATGCCAATATGATCGGTATTCCCTTGGAAACAACAGTTTTGAAGAAGCAAAATTCTGCTGATCAGGGCAAAACGATCTCCCGAAGTGAAACGAAGTATGATAATGCTTCCAATTTATTTCCAAGCTCGGTGGTTTCCTATGATTTGCAGAATACGGCTTCTACGGAAATTACCTATAACCAGTACGACAGCAAGGGCAACCTGCAGCAGTACACAACAAAAGACGGCATTCCTGCCGCTATTGTGTGGGGTTACAACCAAACCCAGCCTATTGCAAAGATTGTTGGAGCCAACTATGCCCAGGTAAGCAGCCTTGCTGCGGCTGTTATTTCAGCTTCCGACCTGGATGCATCCAATCCTTCCAATGAAGCGGCACTGATCACCGCTTTGGATAATTTCAGAAAAGACAGCACAATGGCAAATTACCAGATTTCTACGTATACTTATGATCCACTCATTGGCGTTACCAGCATTACCCCGCCATCGGGAATCCGGGAAGTGTATCTATATGATGCTGCGGGCAGGCTGAAAGAAATCAGAGAAAATTCCGCCACCGGAAAACTGTTAAAAGAATTCAAGTACAACTACAAAAACTAATACGATGAAAAAGATATTAATCCCGGTTGGCGCTTTGCTGGTATCCGGTTTATCCCATGCCCAGCTCACCACTACAGAAAACTACGTTTATACAAAAACTTATTTAGATTATAACGGAACAACACCTACCAAAACCTCGGAAAGCGTTCAGTATTTCGACGGGCTGGGAAGACCCAAGCAGGTGGTGAATATCAAAGCTTCCCCAACGGGGAAAGATGTGGTGACTCCTATTCTGTACGATGGCTTTGGACGACCAGTGAGGGACTATTTACCGGTTCCTCAACAAGGAACACAAAACGGAGGTATTTATTCACAGTCTTCAACTCTGGTTGATTTTCCTATTGGAGATCCTACGGGAGTATATCCCAACGAAAAAGCATTTGTTCATAAAAACCTGGAAAATTCCCCTTTAGACAGAATACTTTCACAGGTGCAACCGGGTTCTGCATGGCAGGGAAAACCGGTACAGTTTGGATATGATGCCAATACCACGGCAGATGCCGTTAAAAAATACAACTTAGTAACCAGTTGGGAGAACGGAGCTACAAAATCTGAGTTTATCCCAACGACTGCTTACGTTGCTGCGCAGCTGTATAAAAATACGGTAACGGATGAAGACGGCAACCAGACCATCGAATTTAAAAATGGAGAGGGACAGGTTGTGCTCGTAAGAAAGATGCTGAGTGCTACTGAAAAAGCCGATACGTATTATGTATACAACGAATTTAATCAATTAGCATATGTCATTCCGCCATTGGCTTCAGTTTCCGGAGCTACCGATGAGACAACATTAAACAACCTCTGTTACCAATATAGATACGACGGCAGGAACCGGCTGGTAGAAAAGAAGCTTCCGGGCAAAGGATGGGAATATATGGTGTATGATAAGCAGGACAGGCTGGTCCTCACCCGTGATGCTAACCTTGAAGCGCAGGAAAAGTGGCTTTTTACAAAATACGACCAGTTTTCACGGCCTATTTACACAGGTTTGGTGTATAGCCCTCCGGGCAGAGCCCAGCAGGTGGCTGCTGTAGAAGGATTGGGATCTAATAATGAAGTAAGGACTACTTCCAGCTTTAATAATACAGGGATGGATGTGTATTATACCACCAATTCAGCCTATCCGCAGTATAATTATACCCTTTTGTCTGTTAATTATTATGATACTTACCCGGGATACAGCTTTAACCCATCTTTCCCGACAAGTATTTTAGGAGAACCCACTCTTACCGAAACGCCAACTGCAGAAGGATTAAGCACAAAGAGCCTTCCGGTGATGAGTTTGGTGAAAAACATTGAGGATGATAACTGGACGAAAAATTACACCTACTACGATAAAAAAGGAAGAGCGATCGGAAGTTATTCGATCAATCATTTAGGCGGGCGTACCCAGACAGAATCCAAGCTGGATTTTGCAGGGGTGGTTCAGCAGAGCATCACCCGCCACAAAAGGCTGGATACCGATACCGATAAAGTGATTACTGAAAACTTTACCTATGATCCTCAAAACAGACTAAAAAACCATACCCACCAGGTAGACAGCAATCCGACAGAATATTTAGCGCAGAATACGTATAATGAGCTTTCCCAGCTTCAAACCAAAAAAGTCGGGGGAAAAGTTTTAGGAAGCGGACTGCAGAAAGTGGATTACACCTACAATATCAGAGGATGGATGACAAAGATTAATGATCCTGCAAATCTGGGAACTGATTTATTTGGATATAAGATCAACTACAACCAGGTAGATGGATTGGAAAATCCCAATGTCGATTTTATGGATCTGAAAGTAAAGCCCAAATACAACGGAAACATTTCAGAAACAGTGTGGCGAACAACAACTGAAGACAATGAACCCTTAAAAAGATACGGATATTCTTATGATGTGCTCAACAGGCTTACCGCAGGCTTTTACCAGAAAGAAGGTTCTGAAACGGCTAAAGAATATTTCGAGATAATGCAATATGATCTTAACGGAAACATCACAAGACTTCAGCGTTCAGCGGGAGTAATTGCCGGAAGCACCACCGCCTTGAAGATCGACAATCTGAGATACGACTACACCGGAAACAGGCTAACGAAAGTCACCGAGGAGCAGATTGGGAATAGCGATGGATATCCTTATTTATCAAGTCATAATGTAATTGAATATGACAACAATGCAGCCAATGGAAACGGAAACATGACCAGACATTGGGATAAAAATATAGCATCGATCGTTTATAATTATCTTAATCTTCCAATAAATATTATCACAGGAAGCGGTAAGAAACAAAGCCAGGCAAGATATTTATACCGGGCAGATGGCACCAAGCTGGCTAAGTTTACAACAAATCCTTTTTTCATAAACAACAGACAGGTGGATTACCTGGACGGTTTTCAGTACGACACCCTGGTAGATTTTTGTGTAGGCTGCCCTATGCAGGTGGCAGATTTAAAGTTTGTGCCGACTTCGGAAGGATATTTTGATTTTGAGAAAAATCTGTATATTTACAATTATACGGATCATCTGGGGAATGTTCGTCTGAGCTATGCAGATTCCAATCATGATGGCGGAATACTGCCACGAGATATGAATGTAAAGCACTGTGAAGATATGGGAGACGGTAATGTGGCGTGTTATGATGTCTGGATGCCGGGAGAAGTTGTGGAGGTTAACAACTACTATCCTTTCGGAATGATGCATAATTATACCGGAACAACTTTGAATAGTTACCAGTATAAGTACAACGGTAAAGAACTTCAGGAGACGGGGATGTATGATTATGGCGCAAGGTTTTATATGCCGGATATTGGTAGATGGGGTGTGGTGGATCCGTTGGCGGAAGTAAACAGAGCTTGGTCTCCATATCGTTACGCTTATGACAATCCTATCAGATTTATTGATCCGGATGGTAGATTAGAAGGAGATTTTATTAATGAAAATGGAGAATATCTTGGAAATGATGGTATTAATGATGGTAAAGTTTATGTTGTAAAAACCACAAAATCAAGTTTTGATTCTGGTGCTCCTTCTGCTGGAATATCCAATAAAGATAGAAAAGCGACTGAAAAATTTATTACCGAAAATTCTGGAAATACTTTAGCTTTCCAATCCAATAGCATAGCATATGATAATAGTGTTGAAATCGCAGGAAGTTCTGATACACGTCAAGCAATGGTTGATATTGTCAACCAAGATAATGGGAAAGGAGGAACTTCAGATGCAAATAATAGAGAATATGGTGGACGCATAAAAAAAGATGGAACTGTTGTGGAATCTCCAATGGGACCTGTTCGTGATCCGGCAACTGATCCAAATGCAAGTATTACTATTACTAGTTACGGAAATCAATCCACATTTCATTCACATCCAAGCGGAAGCAAAACTGAATCATCAGCATCAAATAATATTTCAGGATCATCTTCGGCAACAATAGGAGGAACTACCACTACAAGTGGTTATAAAAATGCTCCATCTTTCAAAGGTGGAGATGTTCAGAATAGCGGAACTGCGATCAATTATGTTTTCTCCAGATCAAATGGAACTGTGTACATTTATAATAATACAGGAGTGAAAGCTACTATTCCTCAAAAATACTTTGTAACCCCTAAAACAAAATAGAAATGAAGAAAATAATATTTTTAACATTGTGTTTTATGTTCTTTTCTCTTGTTATTAAAGCTCAAAAAACAGATAATGAATATAAAATTTTAAGAGATTCTGCAATAGTAATTAAGTCAGATGATTTGTATAAATTTTATATTGAACAATCAAATAAAGACATACATACAGAAAACTGGAAAATATTTTTAGATAATTTTACACATTCAATCAATAATTTATATTTGATTGATCAAAATAATCAAAGTTTTAAAATAGATGCTTCTACCAAAATACCATTTAAAGAAATTGATATTTATGATAAAAAGAGCAGAAGCCTTCTAAAGAAAGGAATAAATGTTTGGAAAGTTATTCAACAACTAAATGGTAATAAGATTACTATTAAAATCATAGAATTTAAAGTAACATATAAAAATAAAAATTATCAATTTACGAATGGAGGTGGTTCAGAAATAGTTTTTCAATATTCATGTGAAGAGGAAAAATGGAAGTTGATAAAAGAGGAACATAAAGGAATATAGTTAGCCCCCGCTCTGCGAAGTTTGTAACTTCGTAGCAGATAATAAAGAACCCACCGCAATTGCGGTGGGTTTTGTTATTTAGCAAACGCCTATTTCGTTTTAAAATTTTGGATAATGTATCTACGAGAAAAAACAGATGTTCTTTTGTTGCAGGATCAAGTTTTTCAATGTCATTAAAACGGTTGAGCATTGCAGGATCTTTAAAGATGTTTACTTCTGCTGTTTTCCCCCAAAGATAACCCACTGTAGTTTCTAAAAATCTTAACGATATTTTTGGCGACTTCAATAGAAGGAATCATCTCATCACGTTCATACTTCCCCGCTGCGCAAAGTTTGTAACTTTGAGCGCATAAATAAAGAAACCCATCGCAATTGTAATGGGTTTAATTTTAGAATAGTTTTCAGTTTGTTTCTGGCGATAAAAGCGTCAATGAGGGTAAATACATAATCTTTGTCCTTATCTGACATTTTATTTACTTCCTTTACTTTTCCATTAAAGTATCCTTGAGTTCCAATTCTACATTGCCAACAAGAAATCTAAAGAAACACCTAGAGCCAAAGCAATTTTATTAGCAATCTCTACAGACGGATTAATTTCTTGGCGTTCATATCTTCTATTCACAGCTCCGGTGGTTTATTCTAGTCAAACATTTTTTTGACCTACTTTTATATTATATTGAGTAGCAGATTTGATCCAAAAAGCTGTATTACATCACACATTATCAGTTAAGCTGAAAAATTTTCAGATTCGATCACATGAGTTAAGGTATCTTTAAGTTACAATGTGCGTTTTTTATCATTTGACTGCATTAAATTTTGAAATACAGATTCAACCGTTGGAAACAGAAAACCGAACCCTTTTTTGATTAATTTTTCAGGATAAACATTACGGCTTTTCAGCAATAATTCGGTTTCCGTTTTTAAGAATATGGAGGCAATTTCCAGTTGCCAGACCGGTGCGTTTAACCCAAAAGGCATTTTCATTTCCTTTCTTAATTTCATCATGAAATCTTTGTTAGATAATGGTTTCGGAGCGGTGATATTGATTGGACCAGAAAGATTTTCATCCTCCAAAATAAACTCAACAGCTTTGCAAAAATCATCAATGTGAACCCAGCTTACGTTCTGGTCTCCTCTGACCTGTTTTCCGCCCAGCCCTAATTTTGTGAGCATTTTTAGTTTCGGAAAAGCGCCGCCATTATTACCTAAGACAATAGAAGTTCGTAAAGCAACTTTTCGCACATTTTCAGTTTTTGCTTTAAAAAATTCGCTTTCCCAGCTTTTGCAGATATTCATTGAAAAATCATCACCGATTACTCCGTTTTCTTCTTTATTTAAATGTTTTTCTGAATGAATATAAATTGTTGCTGAACTTGCATTCAGCCAAACTTTAGGCTTATTGATACATTCATTAACTGCCTGCTGAAGAACTTTTGTACTTTCTATCCTGGATGAATAAATTTCCTTTTTGTTTTTGTCTGTGTAACGGCAATCGACTGATTTTCCTGCAAGGTTGATGATAACGTCAGCATTTTCAAGGATTTTTTTCCATTCGCCCAACGTTTTTGCATCCCAATAGATTTCATTTTTATGCTTTGGATTGCGGGTTAAAATATATACATGATGCCCTTTTTCGGTAAAGTAATTTCTGAGGTTTTTGCCTAGGAATCCGGTTCCGGCGGCGATGATAATTTTCATGATTTTGATTTTTAATTTCTAAAAGAAGTATAAATGATAAGATGATCGTTAGTATATTTTCAATTTCCAAAATGCGGATGAAATATCTAGAGTTTATTTCAAAAAGATGGGTAAAATAATGCAGGCAATGATTAATAGAAAAAATAAATATCCTAAATTCGGAAATAATCCTTTCATGGTTTTATAGTTTTTTTTAGATGCTTAGACAGGCTTAACGTGACACTGCTACGACTTGCTCCATATTTTTTATTTGGATTTCATTTTCAACCCAAATATTTCTTTGTTTTTACTTCAATTTGAGAACCTTCTGCAAGCATAATGGAGATTGGTTCCTGATGATTTAAACATTCAAAGTCATTTCCATAAATAGTCTTAAAATCAATTTCCAGTTGATGATTTTTAACTAAATAATAATCCCATTTTGGATGGCAGACTTCATATTCTGAAGTTTTGTTTTCTTTTTTGGTGAAACCGTAATAATGTTCAGTGATAAATTCAAATTCGGAATTGGCTTCCATCTTCAAAGGTAAATTTTCTGCTGTAATTTCGATGGAATGCCAGGATTTATCCTTCCATGAATATTTTACAAGCAATTCTTCATCTTTATGGTAAATCATATTCTTCATCGGCTTGGTTTCATAATTTTCTTTGTAAACGGTATTGGCAACTAAGCTTAAGGCCGCTTTCGGAACTATTTCTTTAATGAAAACTACTCCTCTTTTCCATTTTTTGCCTTCCTTTTTCTTTACATAAAATCTCAGATTTACTTCTTCAAAATTTCTGTGAAAAGGAATCGGAGGGCCGAGCAATTTGGTGTTTAAAAACATAAATCCCACAAGACTTACATAGCATTTTCCCTGATAAAAATCAAGTTTTGTACCCACAGGGAGATATTTCATAAGGATTTCGGGATTGATTTCGTAGTTGATGATGGCTAATTTTCGCCATTCGGCTTTTAGAAAGTTCATTACTTTTTATTGATTTTAAAATGAGGCTGAGGTTGAGCATAAATCTAAATTTCTGACCCATTAGTTGCATGAGTAATCTAGTTCTTGTTAATAAAATTTTAGAACACATAAGAAAAAATCAAAGATTTTTTATAAAAACAAAAAGTTTAAATGTTTCAATAATTTGATAAACTTGTTGAGGATTTTACTACTAACTGTTTTGACGCTCGCTTCGCTCGCGCTTCTGTTTATTTTCTGCAACAGTTTTTATCAATTTGTTTCTCTCTAAAAGAAATTTTTTCATGTAGTTTTTAAGAAAGACTTTGTCGAAAATTTTACCGATAATTCCGAATGGAGAATGAAATTCGAAGATATCTGTCATAATTGTATTTTCACCTTGCTGACTGAAAATATGCTGATGCTTCATAGATTTAAAGGCACCTTTTTGCATAATATCTGTAAAATGATGAGGCGTATTCATGGCGACAATTTTTGTGGTCAGAGTTTGATAAATTCCTAAGTGTCTGGCTTTCCATGTTACCGTTTCTCCTTCTTCAATGAGTCCTGAAGTTTTTCCTGCTATAGCACTTTCGTTTGTTTTCGCAGTTGATTGCTGGTGCAGATCGATATCTCTTGACAAATTAAAAACAGTTTGAATATCAGATTGTATTACGGTTATTAATTGAATTTTAGACATGATGATTTATTTTTTTATATTCTTTATCATAAAAGCTAATAACAAGAGATTGGATAATGAGAACAGGAGACAGCGCAATCCAGGATATCGGAATCCATTCGAGGAAATCATAGTGAAAATTCACTTTCATAAAACTGCCCAGAATAAAAAGCAAAAAAGTAATTACCACATATGTTGAAACAATAATATATAGTTTTCTTGAATCTTTTTTTGCATATTCATTAGACAAAAACTTTATTATATTTAAAGAATACTGAACTATGGCAATTATAAAAAATTCTATGAAAATACTGATATATAAAAAGTCCTGAGCTGTGACGGCTGCTGCAATAATAGCGGCAAGAAAAAGGATGATTAATATCTGTTGAATTCTGAGATCATAGGAAAGCAAAGTTTTCATGGTTATTGATTCTAAAGGTTTAAAAAATCTCCTCGTGTTCTTTTGTTTTGTACTTTGAATGTAAAATACATCCAGATTTTAAAGATGAATGTTTTCATTTTTAGCGATTTTTTCTTTATTTATGGCATATTTACGGCCTTTCAGGAAAAGAAGAAGGTTCAGGAGCATCATGATTCCCAGGTAAATAGAGAATTTGCCTATCTTTTCGCTCATGTCTACCACAAGGCTTTCCACAGTTTCAATTCTGTAGAACTCGATGATGCATAAGGCAAAGCCAACGTTCAGGAGATAAAATCCGATTTTGAAAAGGGAATTGGTTGCCAATGCGATGTCCTCTTTCTGGTGGAAAATATCAAGCATAAAAGTTTTTGAATTTTTGAACAGAAATTGGGAAACAAAAACGGTAAGTGTAAGTACAATTGGTAAATAGATCATGTACGCTGAAAAATTGTACGTTGCTGCGGTAAGGATTGTTGCTGTCATAATAGTTTATTTTATGGTTAAATTTTTTCTCAAAAGATAAAGGGTAAAAATGTTGATATAATGTAATACGCAAAGAATCAACATAATATTTCCGATGCGTATTGCGGTTATTGCGAATACCTGCTCGAAAGATGTGATTCTGTCCCAGCTTGTCAGACTGATGGCAATATATCCCCAGGTTGATAAGGTAATAGCATCCTAAAAGGATTCTGTTAATCGTAAAACACAGATTGTTGTCGTGGATCAGATATTCCAGATAAAATTTCCCGGCATGATAACATCTTCTTCCTACATCTATTGTGATATATGATGCGGCTGCGAGAAAAATCAGGTATGAGATAATATTAAACATCTTGTAGTTTTTATATTTTCAATAAATTTTGAAATAACAAATCAAAAAAATTAATCTGTAATATGTGGCTGCGAAGATTTAATCAAATGAAATCCGTAGGCGATATAATAAATATTGAAAAGAACTCCTCCAATTCCCATTAAGTATAATACCTGATCTCTATTAGATTCTGAAGAAAATACAGATGCAAAATAAATAATAACGAAAAATAGAATAACACCGAAGAGATAATATTGATGAAATTTACTTTTACTAATCAAAACCCTTAACAAAAAACCTAATATATTTGAGACACCAACAAAAAAAAGTGCGATGAAAAATTTTGCAATAGGTTTTTGGTGATAGTCGGCATAGATGTATATAAGACCAGCAAAGCTCACCAATGTCTGGAATATAGTTTCTGCTTTTAAAATTCTTGGTTTCATGATTTATTTTTTAATGTTTTTATATTTTCAATAATTTTTGAAAGTTTATTTGAAATAAAAAAGGAATAACTCCTTTTTATCTTACTTTCTTTTTAAGATTCTTTACATCGTGTTGCAGCGTTCAGAATGACATATTTTTACTTCAACAAATTGGTTATTTTCCCCACCAGCCAGTGATCGTCGCTCTTTATCGCGAGATCCATGATATTGTTGATCTTACCGGTTACCGAACTGAAATCTTCCATCAATCTGATAAATTCTTTAGCTTCTTCAGAGTCGTTATCTTCAATATTTTTCAGTTCTTCCAGAAAAGAAATAACCGGTTCTATTTCTCTTTTTCTTCGCTCTTTGGTAATTTGCTTAAATAAAAACCAAACATCTTTTTCAGCAACAAAATATTCTTTCCGGTCCCCTTTTATAAATTCTTTTCTTACAATTCCCCAATCCATTAAAGCACGGAGATTCATATTGGCATTACCTCTTGAAATTTCAAGCTGCTCCATCACTTCATCGGTAGAAAGCGGTTTTCCGGTGGCCAAAAGCAAGGCATGGACCTGCGCCATGGTACGGTTGATGCCCCAGTTGGTCGCAAATGTTCCCCAGGTCTGAATATATTTTTCTTTGGCTTCTGAAAGTTTCATTGTCTGATTTAATTTCTATTACAAATATAATTAAATATTTTGAACTTTCAATAATTTTTGAAAATTAATTTTAAATAAAAACAGACATCCTTTATGAATGCCTGTTAACACTAATTTTAATCTCTTGTTATGAAATATTTATACAACTATTTTAAAGTCCTAAGATCACTTTATTTTTTAATGAATTAACTTTAAATGAAAACTCGGTCTTTTTTGTTTCATTAGCATTTAAAACTATATCCCAGATCAGCTCACCTGTTTCTTCATTATAAGATGCACCTCCTTTATTTGCAAGCGTTATAATGATCTGCTTATCCTGAGATACAGGAATTCTATCTATAATTCTGAGTTTTATCTTTTCACTTTTGTTGTTACGAATCGTAAACTGATAGGCAAACTGCTGTTCCTTGTTAGAGGAAGAGATACTCTTTTCCATTGTTTTATCTTTAACTACCTCTCTTTTAATGCTGACCCTTTTATCATCACCAAGTGTGAGCAGAAGCTTACTGTCTGTACTTTCTGCATTAAGTGTTGTTTTTCCGACATTGGTGTTCTCAAAAATAACATTAGCTTCAGCATTAATAAGATTGTATTTATCAAGATTATCAAGTTCTGCAATCAGATAAACGGTTCTGTCAACTTTCGGAATAGTATAATACGTGTAAGTGGCAGGAATTTCCGTACGATCCAGATTAATACTGTTGTCCTGATTATTGGACAAAATAGTGTAAAGATCTTTCAGGTCATAGGCTACATTCAGTTGATTCCTGGAAACACTGGAGCCTACAACCGCAACTTCCGCAATACTGACTTCCTTTGCAGCAGATTGTGATCGTACGGAAGCATAATTTTCGGCCCGGTCTGCCTGTATTCCCGGAGTTACAGCTGCCACAGGTTCCTGATAGAACAAACTCCATGCAGACAGGGACGGAATTTGTTTTCTCACGTTCGGATATCCGGAAACCAAATGAAGTTCGACATTTTTCCAGTCCAGCCCGGAATTTTGTCTCACCATTGCTTTGTACAGCAATTGCGCTTTAGAATTTATATCAGGAATAACGACATCATAATATGGTCTCCAAAAAGCTTCGCGAATGCCATATTTGATATCCAGATTTACGTCTTCCGAACTATCGCTGGAAATCTGCAGCACCAATTTTCCCTTAGGATATTTTTCTAATTCCTGATTATTGAGATCAAATTTAGTGCGCAATTTATCCAGTTTTTCAGACAAAAGAGCAGATGACATTTCAGCCTTATTGAGCTCGATGCTTAGTTCGGTTCTTTTTTTCTGGTAGTAATCAATCAGTTTTTGCAGTTCTTTGGAATAAGATCCAGAACCGGAATTAATCGTCTGATTTTTATCTAAAATAACAATACTGTTTGCTATAGCAGTTCTTTGAAAATCAAGATCTTTTATTTTTTTCTCCAATAAAGAAATGCTGTCTAAGACTACTTTATGCTGAGGATTTTTCTTATCAAGTTCTACTTTATAAAAATTTTCATCTGTTGTAAAGCGATAGGTAAGAACTGAAACTTTGGACTTGGAGCCTATTTTTATGGTGCTTTCATCAATATTCTGTGCAATATTGGTGATTACAACTTCTGAGCTTCCTTTCGCAATTTTAAATGAGGTATTGCTGTATAATTCTGCAGACTGTTCATATAAAGTAACCGACTTTAATTTTGCTTCTGCAAAGACCGGCTTTTGACCCAGCACAATGATGGAGAAATTGCATAAAGCAATAATGATGATCTTCTTCATATATTTTAGTATTAATATTACAGTTCTTCTACTCCTTTTTACTTAATTGATAAGATGTCATACAGTACACATTTCGCAACATATCAGAAGCTGTATTTGTCCCTGTTTGTTATTTTATCCTAAAGTACATGAACTTATTAAAGATTCATTTTAACTAAAAAGTTGCAGTAATTCTATACTTCTTACAAAGTTTATTTCCTGATGTATGATAAATGGTTATTAGTTTTTAACAGCACAGTATTATTTTTCAGAAACTTTTTCCTCAAGAAGTTTTTTCAGCCTTTGTTTTTCGGTTTTAGAAATATCTTTTGTAATAACGACGATTAGACCATTCTTTGCTTTCCCATCGAATAAACCGCCGGCCTTTTCTTTACTGATTACGGAAATATTGTCAATTTTTGAAGGCGCTATCTTTTTGAGGGTTTCGATATCTGATACCGCTCCGTCGATCAAAACCAAAGGTTCGGCTCCCGTTTTGGAATTTGTCTGATACCCTACCGAAATATCCACTCTTCCGGAACCCGTTGCTCCCGAAATAGAATTGATACTGAGACCCGGCGTGAACCCGTTAAGAGAAGCTGCAGACTGTTTTTCACCCAGTAAAGTTTTTTTCACGCTATTCGATGCGAGAGGTTTATATTCTTTTGCGGAAGATTTTTTAGAAAGTATTTCAGGTTCCTGTAGTTTTTCCCGATGTCCGAATGTTAAATCCTGATATTCATAATCTGCAGTATCTGCAATTTTATTCAGATCAGAAATTTTCTTACTGGAAGCCAGTGCATTCATTGAAGCTTTTTCTTTTTTAATGCCCATTGCAATAACTTCTTCTATATTGTTCCGCTTTATGCTGTCCATAACCGCTCTTTCTTCTCTAATCTCCAGTACAGTCTTATCGAAAGACGATGTAGATGCGATTTCGTAATGCAGAGGTTTTAATGAAGCAACAGGAGACTTTTGCGTTTCATTTCGGGCTAATTTTACAGCCGGAGATGATACAATTTGTTTTTGAATATTTACTTTTACAACACTGTCGTTCTTCCGGATCTGCTCAGAAATCTGTGGAGAAGAAATTTTTTCACCCACTGTATTTTTTGCAATAACCGATTCGTCAATCGTTGTATTATTATCTTTTTTAGAAGTAAAATAAAAAATACCCGAAGCAATAAGCAGACTGGCGGCGATTCCGTACGGAAGCCATGCAGGAATTCTTTTATGTTTTCTCTCTTCTCTCTGATCAAGCTTTTCCTCAACTTTAGCCCAAACTTTATCAAACCCCGGAAAAGTTACAGGTTCTTCTAAGGATTGTGAGGCCTCATTAAAAGTTTTATCGATATCGTGATTATTTTCCATTGTTGTAAAGTTTAAACATTTTGATTCACCAGAAGTTCCTGAAGCTTTTTTCTCGCAAAATTGAGCTGGGATTTTGACGTTCCCTCGCTGATAGAAAGCATAACGGCAATTTCCTTATGAGGATACCCCTCAATGGCAAAAAGATTGAAAATTGCTCTGCAGCCTTCCGGAAGAAAGTTGAGAAGATGCAGAATATCTTTTTCAAAAGAAACATTTTCACTGTCGGTATTGGAACTGATGAAATGGTTTTCTTCCAATGAGATATGAAGACGTTTCGCCGCCCTTAACTTTTGCAGGCATTCATTGACCGCTATTTTTCTTGCCCAGGCTTCAAAAATATCAGGATTGTGAAGCTGTTCTATTTTTGTAAAGATCTTATAAAATGTATCGGCAAGCACTTCTTCGATATCTTCATCGTTCTTAAGATACCGTCTGCAGACCGCATATAATTTCCCCGCCATTTTCTCATAGACTTTCCGCTGGGCATTGCGGTCGTTCCGCTGACATTGTAGTAGTAACTCTCGTTCCATAATCAGGCTTTATATCTATACAGATGCAGAAAAACTCAAAAAGGTTGGAAACATGCTAAACTTTTTTTGAAATGTAATGAAATCTTACGAATGAGGCAAAGTAAAAACTGATTATTGATTTTGAATTAATAGATCACTCCCTTTCATTCACACAGATTGCTTAAAAAATTATTGCCGGAGGTTGTCATGCCGAAAGCATCTAAGCTAATTGATTATATTTTAAATCTGATTATTTTTACCACGGATTTCATGAACTGCACAGATTTATGAATGTTTTCATCATGACAAGATGTATTGGCATTGCCGAAAGGTTATGAATGACCTCTACCCTAGCCGCGATTGAGCGGCATGTTTGAGCTCTTTTTCTGTTTTCGGCGGCGGTAAAGCCGCCGCCGAAAACAGAAAAAAGCGAGTAGCGAAAGCGCGAAACAGCTCCAAAAAATTCAACCTTGCATTTAACCTTTAGAGCTGTAACAAATCTCTATTACCAACGACTATTCTTATAAATAATATTTTATAGTAATGAAAAATTCAAAATTTGTATCATTACTTTTTGTTTTGTCTGCAGGAAGTATGATGTTTGCTCAGGATGACTTAATCAATAAGTTAAAAAACAATCAGTCTCAAAATGCCAATTTCCAGTTTACCACGCTGAAAGATGTGGGTGCGACTTCGGTAAAAAACCAGGGTTCTTCGGGAACGTGCTGGAGCTATTCGGGGAACTCTTTCCTGGAGTCTGAAATGCAGAGAATGGGTAAAAAGCCTGTTGATCTTGCAGAAATTTTCACGGCAAGAAATTCTTACCACGACAAAGCAAAATTATATGTGCTGAACAACGGCGCAATAAGCTGGGGCGACGGCGGAGAGCTGCATGATGTCATCAACATGTACAAAAAATACGGAGCTGTTCCACAGGACGTTTACACAGGGCTTAGACAGGGACAGACGCTAAATAATTTCTCTGAAATGCAGGGTAAACTGAAACCTGTTCTTGACAGTCTGGTTCAGGCCGGCGCTAAAGGAAAATTAACCGACAACTGGATGTCTTCCGTAGATGCAATTCTGGATCAGTATCTTGGAAAAGTTCCCGCTAACTTTACCTACGAAGGAAAATCCTACACGCCACAGACTTTTGCGAAAGAAGTTGTAGGCATCAATCCGGAAGATTATGTTGAAATTTCTTCCTATAAAGATTATCCTTACTTCCAGAAATTTGTTGTTCCGATTCCGGACAACTGGAGCCATGACTCTGACTGGAATGTTCCGATGAAAGATCTAACGGCAATTATTGACAATGCCGTAAATAAAGGATATTCCGTAGGTTGGGCAACCGATGTTTCCGAACCTTATTTTTCTTACAAAAACGGAGTGGCATATGTTCCGGATATGAATCTTGATCAGATCAATAATGAGAACAAAGGAACTTTATTCACTGAACCTAAAAAAGATAAAACGATTACGGAAGATATGCGCCAGCAGGCTTTAAACAACCTTTCTACAACTGACGATCACGGGATGCATATTGTAGGACTGGCAAAAGACCAGAGTGGAAAAGAATACTATATGGTAAAAAATTCCTGGGGTGTAACGAATGATTTCGAAGGATATATTTATGTAACGAGACCTTATGTAGAATACAAATCCACTGCAATTCTTATACACAAGGATGCTCTTCCGAAAAACATCAGAAAACAGCTGAAGCCTACCAAAAATATAGGTTTGTAAACGATCACGTTGTCAGAATTAATCTGACATTTTAGATATTTAAATCTGTTAAAAAACCACTTTCCGGAAAACGGAAAGTGGTTTTGCTTTTGAAAAAAACCGCCTTTGAAATATCCTCAGGCGGTTTTGGAAAAAAATTTAAATAGGTAATCAAGATATGGTAAAATCATCAACAGTGAATTTTACTTCGTCAGTGAATAGCAATTGCCCGTTTAGAAAAGTTGTAAAAATCAAACAGGCAGCGAAGCAGACCCACTATTGATAATTAAACTTTAGTATAATACACCGAGGCTTTCTGCTGAAAAGTCAAGAAGTGCCTCGGTATTTTGTTCTTTTACTTTTTTTGCCCATTCCGGATCCTGAAGCAATGCTCGTCCAACGGCAACCAAATCGAAATCTCCTCTTTCAAGTCTTTTCGTGAGTTCCGTTAAGTCTGCTTTTTCAGTTCCCTGTCCTCCGAAAGCAGCCATAAAATCTCCTTCAAGACCTACAGATCCCACGGTAATGGTTGGCTGACCGGTAATTTTCTTCGCCCATCCCGCAAAGTTGAGGTCGGAGCCTTCAAATTCCGGTTCCCAGAATCGTCTTTGTGAACAGTGGAAAATGTCGACTCCCGCATCTTTTAAAGGCAACAGCCATTCTTCCATCTCTTCAGGAGTGTGGGCTAATTTTACCGAATAATCCTGCTGTTTCCATTGGGAAAGGCGAATGATAATCGTGAAATCTTCTCCCACTGCAGCTCTGATGGCTTTGACAACATCCACCGCAAAACGGCTTCTTTCTTTAATGGTTTTTCCGCCGTATTCATCAGTTCGGGTATTGGTACCGTCCCAGAAAAACTGGTCAATAAGATAACCGTGAGCGCCGTGAATTTCAATCACGTCAAAACCGAGATCTTTAGCGGATTTTGCAGACGCTGCAAACTGAGCAATTGTGTCCTGAATATCTTCCAATGTCATGGTAGAGGCCTTTTCCATCTCCACAGCCGGATAATCCGGAGTGCTTCTGGTATCTCCAACATGCCAGATCTGAGGCCCCATTTTTCCGCCGTTTTCATGTACAGCATCTATTACGTTTTTCCATCCGTTTAATGCTGCTGTTCCGTAGAAATCAGGGATATTCTGCATATTTTTTGAAGCCGGACGGTTGATTACCGTCCCTTCAGAAAGGATTAATCCCACTTCTGCAGCTGCTCTTCTGGCGTAGTAATCAGCGATCTGTTGTGTCGGTACTCCGTTGTCCGATTGTGCTCGTGTCATCGGAGCCATGACAATTCTATTTTTTAGTTCTAAATTTTTGTACTTGAAAGGTGTAAATAATGATTCTGTGCTCATTTTAGATTTACTTTTTTATAATTGTTACACAAAGTAACTAATAATAGTTCATATTTGTATCTTTCGAAGAAAAAAAAGTAGTAACTTTGTGGTAACTGATGATGGTAACGTGGAGGTAACGATAAGGTTGAGGTAAAGGCTAAGGTTGATGTCGAAGGCTTCGCTTGACAATATTAAAAGAATTGGTATAATTAAAATCTTTGTACCCTCTTATAAGTGAAATCGAAGATTCGACGTAGTCAAACGGCTTTGTGAAACTTGAAACAGTTAAAAAAAAATATTTGTGAACTTCGTGTTCAACAAAGACAAACAAAATTAGAAATAAACCTTTATGAAAAAGAACGAATTAATGCAATACAGTTGTCCTCTCGGTAAAGCTATGTCAGCTTTGGGAAGCAAATGGAAACCGATTATTGTTCTGGTAATAAAAGACCGTAAACTGCGGTTTGGGGAACTTGCGGTGCGCATTAATGTTATTTCCAGAAAAGTACTCACCGATCAGCTTCGGGAAATGGAATCGGACGGACTGGTGATTCGTGAAGAGTTTAAAGAAATTCCGCCGAGGGTTGAATATTCTTTGACAGAGAAAGGTTTAGCATTGCTTCCTATTTTGTACCAGCTTGAGGAATGGGAAACGAAATACCATGTGTATGATCCGGAAAAAGAGAAGGATTGTAAAATGATTTTGGAAGGGAAAAAGGTGCAGAAGAGTGTAATTTAATGGTGTGTTTATTATTTATTAGGTAACAGTTTATTTAATTTTATTTCAATCCGTTCAGGATATTTTCCACCAAAATAATTTACAAAACCATTTGCTATTATTGCCATTGAACCAGCCTTTGGAGCTAGCCCTTCATAGTTGAAATAAACTGTGTCATTCTTTAATTCGTATGTTCCGGGATATTTGTCACCACCTCTTATTAGTCCACTAGATATAAATTCAAAACTTTTATCATCATACATCTTTAAATATATCCAACCTAAAGGAGCTTCTCTGTCAGCAAGAAGAACCTCTTTTTTTTGATTTTTACAGCTTAATGTTAATAATAACAGGAGCAGCAATATATACTTCATGGCTTTTTAAGTTTGAATTACACACAAATATAAAATTAAACCGCTCCCAAAAGAAGCGGTTTCAAAGTTTATGTAAAATCTCAATCAAAATATCGCAGGATATTTCTGAGGATTTGTTTCGTTAAATAGAGCGTAGATTCTTTCAACCATATCGTCTGCAGATGGCTTAGAGAAATAATCTCCGTCACTTGCATACGCCGGTCTGTGATCGTTTGCAGAGATCGTCAACGGATCAGAATCCAGGAATCTGAAGGCTTTCTGTTTTTCTAAGATCTGCTGTAAAATAAACGCTGAAGTTCCGCCTTCCACATCTTCGTCGATCACCACCAATCGGTTGGTTTTCTTCACCGATTCAGCAATTTCGTGGGTTAAATCGAAAGGAATCAATGACTGAACGTCAATCACTTCCGCAGAAATTCCTAATTTTTCAAGCTCTTCCGCTGCTTCCATAACAATTCTCCACGTAGAACCGTATGTTACTAAAGTCACGTCATTTCCTTCTTTGGTAACTTCAATTTTTCCAACAGGAACGGTGAATTCACCTAAATTATCCGGTTGTTTCTCTTTTAATCGATATCCGTTAAGACATTCAACAATTACGGCCGGGTCATCGCTTTGAAGCATCGTATTGTAGAATCCGGCAGCTTTTGTAAGGTTTCTCGGAACCAACACTAAAATTCCTTTAGAAAGATTAAGAATTCCGGCCATCGGAGAACCTGAATGCCAAACCCCTTCGAGTCTGTGACCCCTTGTTCTGATGATTACCGGTGCTTTCTGACCACCTTTGGTTCTGTACTGAACCGTAGCCAGATCATCACTCATTCCCTGTAAACAATACAAAATATAGTCTAAATACTGGATTTCAGCAATCGGTCTCAAACCTCTCATCGCCATACCGATTCCCTGCCCAAGAATTGTAGCTTCACGGATTCCCGTATCGGCAACACGAACATCGCCGTATTTTTCCTGCATTCCTTCCAATCCTTGGTTTACGTCACCGATATTTCCGGCATCTTCACCAAAAACCAATGTCTCAGGATATTTTTCAAAAATCTTATCAAAATTATTTCTTACCACTACTCTTCCGTCAACATCTTCAGAATTTTCAGAATAGACTGGCTTGATTTCTTTTACATTTTCCGCTTTCCATTGAGACTGAGAATATAAATGAGAAGAGTAATTATCTTTTTCGACTTCAAAAATCTCATTGTATTTCTGCATCAGCTGATTTCTTTCTGCCGAATTTGTTCCTCTGGTTGCCAGTAAAGAACGTCTCACCAAATGGAAGACATCTTTCTTCGCTTTGGAAACCAGTTTATTGAACTGGCTGATATAGTTTTCAATTTCAGAATTTTGTCCTTTCAGGTTTTCAACGAAAGGCAATACCGAACTGATTAAATCTGTGATGGTTTTCTGATAGTTTTCCCAGGCATTTTTCTGTCCCGCTTTTACTGTCTTTTTGGCTTCTTCATCAATAGCATCCAGTTCTTCGGCGGTTGCAAGCACTTGCTCTTTTCCGTCAATTTCAATGGAATAATTAAGAATCCACTCTTTGAATTTCACCAAGCCGTCAAACTGGGATTCCCAGGCCAGACGGTCTTCATTTTTATATCTTTCGTGAGATCCCGACGTGGAGTGCCCCTGCGGCTGTGTAACTTCCACCACGTGTACTACCACCGGAATGCTTTCCATTCTTGCAAACTGCTCAGCTCGGGCGTAAGCATCCAATAGTGACGGATAATCCCAGGCTTTTACCTGAATAATTTCACATCCCTGGAATTCACCTTCTTTTCTCTGGAAACCACTCAGCATTTCAGCAATATCTGCTTTGGCTCTCTGCTTCATGGTAGGAACGGAAATTCCGTAGCCGTCGTCCCAGATTGAAACGATCATCGGTACCTGAAGCGCACAGGCGGCATTCAGCGTTTCCCAGAAGTGACCTTCTGCGGTAGAAGCATCACCGATGGTCCCGAAAGCGATTTCATTCCCGTCTTTTGAGAATTTCTCGGAACCTTCAAATTTTACTGATTTATATATTTTAGAAGCCTGTGCCAATCCTAATAATCTTGGCATCTGCCCTGCTGTAGGAGAAATATCGGATGAAATATTTTTCTGAGCCGTTAGATCTTTCCAACTTCCGTCTTCATTTAAGCTTCTTGTGGCAAAGTGGCCATTCATCTGTCGACCCGCTGAAGCAGGCTCTCTTTCAACACTGGTGTCTGCATACAGCTGAGCAAAAAAGCTTTCAACAGTTAATGCATCAACCGCCAGCGCAAAGGTCTGATCTCTATAATATCCCGAGCGGAAGTCTCCATCTCTGAAAACTTTCGCCATTGCAAGCTGAGGAAGCTCTTTGCCATCCCCAAAAATACCAAATTTAGCTTTCCCTGTAAGAACTTCCCTCCTGCCCAGATAAGACATTTCACGGGAAACCCTTCCTAACTTATAATCTTCAAGTATCTGATTTCTAAAGTCTTGAAAGGAAATTTGCTGTGTTTCAATATAGGTTGTCTGCATAGCCCGATAAAAAAATTTTAAATTCTTGAAGTATTTCGCTAATATACACTTTTTAAATTAATTTTAATTTTTAATAATCTTTTTTAAAAATTTGATAATAAAAAAAATTGTATTTATATTGAAAAAAAATTGTAAAGATGGAAAAGAAATCCACGCATATCCTGAATGCATCCAGCAATCTTTTAGGCTTTTCACTGGTCATCATCACCTCTTTAAAGATTACTAGGATCAGTCCTAGTACGTATTTGGACGAATTTGCGGGCGTGGCATGCCTGTTCTTTGCCTTCAGCTGCTTCTTTTCTTTTTTGGCAATAAGATCCCAGCATGAAAAGCGTATAAGCCGTTTTGAAACTATTGCGGATTATTTATTTTTAATCGCTTTATTTTGCATAGTATTAGCCGTTATTATTGTAACGATGAAAATAATTTAATTTAAAATTTTCGCTCAATTACGTAATCCAGCATAATATGTAAAGATTTTCTGGCTTCGGAATCAGGAAATTCATTGAGAATATTTTTAGCTTTCTGTTGAAAATCTTTCATCACAGAAATGGCATAATCCAGTCCGCCGGAACTTTTTACAAAACTGATCAGCTCTTTTACCCGTTTCTGATCATTGTTATGCCTCTTAATAGTATTGAAATAATACTTTTTATCCTTTTCGTCGGCGTTTCTTAGGGTAAATATTAAAGGTAATGTCATCTTTTGCTCTTTAATGTCAATTCCTACAGGTTTTCCGATTACGTTGGAACTCAGGTAATCAAACAGGTCATCTTTAATTTGAAACGCCATTCCCGTAAAGGTTCCGAAATCCATCATTTTTTTAGCCAGTATTTCATCGGCGTCGTTTGAAAGCACGCCTATTTCACAGCAGGCTGCAATTAAAGTCGCGGTTTTCTGGCGGATGATTTCGTAATACACTTCTTCGGTAATATCCAGTTTCCTGGCTTTTTCCAGCTGCAGAAGTTCACCTTCCGACATTTCACGGATTGTTCTTGAAATAACGCCTAATAAATCGTAATCTTTATGGTCTGTTGATAATAAAACCGATTTGGATAAAAGGTAATCTCCTACCAAAACGGCAATTTTATTTTTCCACAAAGCATTGATTGAAAAGAAATTCCGGCGTTTAAAGCTTTCATCCACCACGTCATCATGAACCAGCGTTGCGGTATGAATAAGCTCAATCATGGAAGCACCGCGGTATGTTTTTTCATTAACGTTTCCAACAAGCTTGGCACAAAGAAAAACAAACATGGGGCGCATCTGCTTCCCTTTTGTAGTAACGATAAAACGCGTGACTTTATCTAATAAAGGTACTTTACTCTGCATGGATTCATAAAACTTCTGCTCGAAAAGTTTCATTTCCTCATTGATCGGTCGCTTGATTTCTTCTACAGTGTTCGCCACAATCTTTGATGATGGATAAATTATTAATTACCACAAAGATAATTTTTTTCAGGCAATTTTAAGAGAAATTAATAGGAATATCGGTTTTAGTTTTAACATTATAGACAAGAATATTTACTTTTCCGATTTTTATTTTGCTTAAATATTTTCCGAGCCAATACTTAAAAATTTTTAAATTTATCTTTAGGTAAAAAGTAAAGGCTTTGCTTTGCAGTTCCAAAAGGCGAATGAAACTTTTCCCCTGAAATATAAACACCTGCTTCATCAACTGCAATTCCTTCAATCTGACCAATTGAAAGGGCGCTTCCCAGGTAATATCTTTCCGGAATTTCTTTGAAAAAAACTCCCGGTTCTGTTTCCGTGAAAATATTCAGAAACACTTCTGTTTTCTTTGTATAGCCGATGAGGTACAATTTCTTATTGTAATAGGAAGCATCGGTAACTAAAAAATTGGTTTTGAAAGATTCTGTTTTCTGCACCTGCTGTTTTCCTGAAATTTCAGGATCAATGATATAATGTGTCGTTGATTTTGCAGTCCATTCTTTGCTAAAAAAAAGAATTTTTCCGTTGAGGTAAATCATCGCTTCTGCATCAAAATTGGTTGAAGAGTAATTCGGAACAAATTCTTTTTGTTCTGGATATTCAAATGAGATAATCTGAACAGAATCATCTTTTGAAGAATTATCATAGGAGAATTTATAAATTTCAAGATCTCTTCGTGTGCCTCCGTTATTTCCGAAATCACCGATATAGAAATTGTTCCCGTCATTGGTTAAAGCTTCCCAGTCTTTGTTTTTAGCGTTTATTTTCATGGTGTTGGTAACTGCTCCGGTTGTTTTATCTAATTCAAAAAGTTCGGGAGAATTTCCGCTGTCATTGAATGTGTAGAGTTTTCCATTCATTAAACTCAAACCTGATGTTTCTTTAATCTTTTCATCCAGATAAGCAACTCTGAACTTCCTGATCTTTAAGGGTTCATATTTTTGGGAAAATGAGAACGTGAAAATTGTGATGGTAATAATAAAGAAAAGCTTTTTCATAAGGTAAAAATATTTATTTAAATACAAATGCACTAATTTTTGCACTGATTTCACTAATACTTTCTTTGCCTTATTTTCCAAATTTTTTTCTGAATAATGAAGAATCTTATTTAATAAGTTTAAGCGTATTTGTTTCGCAATCTTTGTAAAATTTTGCGGTAAATATTTTAACTCAATGAGCGCAAAACTTTTATTTTAAATGATTGCTTTTATTTTTTTGTTCGCAAAGGTACTTCCACAGGCTCAGCATAAACTAATAACACTTAGCAAATGATAGCAAAACCTAGTATTAATTATAATTTGTGTTTTTAATATTATGTTACACAGAAAAGTGTATAAATATCAAATAATTAAGGCAATAAAAAAGACGGACCAAGCCGCCTGAATTGATTATATAGATTGTATTGAAAATTCATTTTTGATTTAGAAAAAAATTTAACTCACGCCGTTTTTTTCTGTATCTCCTGTTTCCTTTTATTTTTCTTTGCCCAATAATCTTTTTGATATTGCCTTACCGTTTTGCCGGTTCCATCGTGTCGCCATCCGGGAGAATTAAAAATATAATTTACCCTATCGGAGATGGTCAAACCAGGTTGCCTGATGTCTTTCCATATTCTTCGCCATTCGTATAAAAGAACGGTATCCGGCTTATTATCAGGCATTTTGGGATATATTCCATATTTTACGGGAACATTAGGATCTTCTTTTTCAAAAGTTCCGAAGATTTTGTCCCAGATAATCAGGCACATGCCCATATTTCTGTCAAGATATTTAATATTGCAGGCATGATGAACACGATGATGAGAAGGTGTAACGAGAATATATTCCAGAATACCCATGCTTTTTACCGTCTGTGTGTGAACCCAAGTTCCGTACACTTGGCCTATCGCGTATGCCACCATAATATGCCATGGATTAAACCCTAAAAAAGCGAGCGGGGAAAAATAAAGGTAGCGGTACAGCGGCTGCAAAACCGGGCTTCTGAAACCTGTGGTGAGATTAAAGAACTCCGAGCTATGATGGGTAATATGTACCGCCCAAAATGCCCTGGAATGATGATCTACATAATGAAGGACATAGTAAGCGAAATCCGTAATAATAAAGCAAAGCAATCCGTACCATACTGTATATTCCCATGAAAAAAGCCTGTGGTTGAAGAAGAAAAACATCACTCCCATGGCAAAAGCTTTCATCAGAATATCCAGCCCGAAGTTGAGTAACGCAAGATAAATATTTGTTGCAAGATCTTTTCCGTTGTAAAGCCTGGCTTCGGCAACATGGCTGTAAATCATTTCTGCCAGAATGATTGTTGCATGTACCGGAATCGACCATGCATAAATATTTTCAAGACCATCTTTCCCAAAAAAGTAATCTACCATTGTCACTTTTATTTGGTACAAAGGTAATATTTTAAGAAAGCGTTAAGAATTTTTTTTAATTTTTTTAATGAAATTTTAATCCGTTGTTTTGTTGGCAAGCTGTCCACAGGCTGCATCTATATCGCCGCCGCGGCTTTTTCTTACCACGCAAACAATACCTGCATTTTCAAGCTGACGGATATAATTTTCTTCCGCCTGTTTATTGCATTGGTCGTATTTTCCGTCGCCAATAGGATTGTACTGAATTAAATTAACTTTAGAAGGAACCTGCTTGCAGTATTTGATGAGGGCTTTAATATCTTCATCTCCGTCATTGATTCCTTTCCATACACAGTATTCGAAGGTAATAACAGAACCTGTTTTCTGATACCAGTATTGCAGCGCTTCCATAATCTCCGTTAAAGGAAACTTATCGGAAAACGGCATGATTTCATTTCTTTTAGCCTCAATAGCAGAGTGAAGTGACAGGGCAAGCTTTACTCTCAAATCGTCATCAGCAAGCATCTTAATCATCTTCGGAATTCCTGATGTAGAAACGGTAATTCTTCTTGGTGACATTCCCAGACCTTCCGGCTGCGTAATTTTCCTGATTGCTTCCACTACATTTTTGTAGTTCATCATCGGCTCTCCCATTCCCATGAAAACGATATTGGAAAGCGGCCTGTTGAAATACATTTTACTCTGGCTGTCGATTAAAGCAACCTGATCTACAATTTCGGCCACTTCAAGGTTTCTCATTCTTTTGAGTCTTGCCGTTGCACAGAATTCGCAGTTTAAGGAGCATCCTACCTGTGAGGAGACGCAGGCTGTTGTTCTTGTTTCGGTAGGTATGAGAACAGATTCTACCAATAAACCATCGTGCAGCTTCACCCCATTTTTTATGGTTCCGTCGGTGCTTTTCTGGAGCTGATCTACAGAAACCGGATTAATGGTATATTCTTCTGATATTTTTTCACGGAGGTTTTTCGAAAGATTCGTCATCTCATCAATCGAGTGGAGATTTTTACTCCACAGCCAATCGTACACCTGCTTCGCACGGAAAGGTTTTTCTCCCAATGACATAAAATAGTCTTTGAGCTGATCAAGTGATAAAGTTCTGATATCTTTCATATAGGTAAGAGCCAAGTTAAAAGTAAAAATTAAAAAGTTTTTACAACTTTGTGTTGTAACTATTGTTGCTAAAATATTTTTTAATTCAGCGCTTTCATTTAATAATACTTGAAATCCTTCTGAATTATGACCGTCTAAATTTTTTAAAATCCGAAGTCAGAAATTGCTTTCCCGAGCTTCTCTTAAGGCAATTTTCACCTTATTTTTAAAATCTGCTTTTGAAGACCCGGCTTGTGATTCTTCATAATTCGCCCCTATCGAAGTGGCTGATTTTCCAAGTTGAAACCTAATTAACTTACTTTCAGGATCATTTGGAAGTGTTCTTAAAAACTTAAGACAGTTCACGCCAAACATAAAAGTTCTTGCAAGTAAATCGTTTTGTTTCATTTTGTGTTCTTTAACTTTTTACTTTTAACCTGGCTCTTTTTACTTTTTTTATAAGATTAACATTGCATCTCCGTACGAGTAGAATTTGTATTTTTCTTTTACAGCTTCTTCATAAGCATGCATTATAAAATCTCTCCCCGCAAATGCTGCAATCATCATGATTAAAGTAGATTTCGGAGTATGGAAATTCGTGATCATACAGTTGGCAACACCGAATTCGTGAGGAGGATAGATAAACTTATTCGTCCATCCGTGGAATGCAGAAATCTTTTTATTTGAAGATACTGAAGTTTCTAAAGTTCTCATGGTGGTGGTTCCTACCGCACAAACTCTTTTATGTGCATCAACTGCGTTATTGATAATCTGCGCATTTTTCTCGTCGATAAAGATCTCTTCAGACTCCATTTTGTGCTTGGAAAGATCTTCTACTTCAATCGGGTTGAAGGTTCCCAATCCGACATGAAGGGTAACTTCTGCGAAATCAATTCCTTTAATTTCCAGTCTTTTCATTAAATGTCTTGAGAAGTGAAGTCCTGCTGTAGGTGCTGCTACTGCTCCTTCTACTTTCGCGTAGATGGTCTGGTATCTTTCAGCATCTTCCGGCTCAACTTCTCTTTTGATATATTTTGGAAGCGGTGTTTCTCCCAATTCTTTTAATTTAGCTCTGAATTCTTCATAAGAACCGTCGAACAAGAATCTCAAAGTTCTCCCTCTTGAAGTCGTATTGTCGATAACTTCCGCAACCAAAGATTCGTCTTCAGTAAAGAATAATTTATTTCCAATTCTGATTTTTCTTGCAGGATCTACCAATACGTCCCAAACGCGGGTTTCTTTATCAAGTTCTCTTAACAGGAAAACTTCAATCTTAGCGCCCGTTTTTTCTTTATTTCCATAAAGACGTGCAGGGAAAACCTTGGTATTGTTAAAGATAAAAAGATCTCCTTCATCAAAATAATCAACAACATCTTTAAACAGTTTATGCTCGATGGTTTCAGTTTTTCTGTCCAAAACCATTAATCTCGCTTCGTCTCTGTGTTCGGATGGGTGTTCTGCCAATAATTCTGCAGGAAGATCAAAATTAAAATCTGATGTTTTCATTTTTTAAATTACGGTTTAAAAATTATCAATTACAAGATGTAATTTTCGGACTGCAAATATACGACATTCGCACCCCCTTTGTCAAGTATTATTTGCAATAGAGCAAAAAACCGTGGTTTTACGGAAAAGATTAGATTAAAAAAATTGTATTTTGCAGTTTTAATTTACACTATGAGCAAATATTCAATTGAATCTTTCGTCAACGAAACAAAAGAAAAACCCGAAAACAGAGATTACTTCGAACTGGAAAAACCCGCGTTGCTGGAAATCAACCTGAACAATCAGTCTGTATGGACGAAGACCGGAAGTATGGTAAGCTATATCGGTAATATTAATTTTGAAAGACAGGGAATGCTTTCAGGAGGCTTGGGAAATCTGCTGAAAAAAGCAATAAGCGGCGAAGGAGCTCGACTGATGAAGGCGGAAGGTACAGGAAAACTATACGTTGCGGACGAGGGAAAAAAGGTGCGCATTCTTTACCTTAATAATGAATCGGTTTGTGTAAACGGAAATGATATTCTGGCTCACGAACAAAGCGTAAAAAGTGACATCACCATGCTGAAAAGCATTGCAGGTGTAATGTCTGGCGGACTTTTCCAGGTAAGATTGTCGGGAACAGGGCATATTGCAGTCACGACACACGGTGAGCCTTTAACTTTAATGGTAACTCCGGAGGCGCCGGTTTTTACGGATCCGAATGCAACGGTAGCCTGGTCCGGAAACCTGACACCCGAATTAAAGACCAATGTTTCTTTTAAAAGTCTTATCGGAAGAGGAAGCGGTGAAGAGTTTCAGATGAAGTTTTCCGGAAACGGATGGGTTTTAATCCAGCCTTATGAGGAAGTGTACAGACTAGAAAAGTAAGGATTTTAATTGTTTAAATAAATAATTAAACTATAATTCACCATTAAGAATCAATATATAAATCTTTAAAACTTGATTCTTAATGGTAATTTTCACGGAAATATTTAAATTATTTCTCTCTATTTTCGTTCTTGTTTTAATCGAAATCAGACCAATAATTGTATTCTTTCAATATAATTTTTTCAGGAATTTTTATATCTAAATCCGTTTTTTTGACATCAACTAAAGAGTTGTCAAAAATATAACCTGAAGAATATTGTATTTGTACTCTTTTGACTATATATTTCATTTCCGGATCTAATAGTTGTTTTAACTGTTCTTCCATTTCATCTGTCCTGGTATAATCTGCATTTATCTCTACATAATCGAAATCAGATTTCTCCATGGTTACTACTAAAACAATTTTTTTCTTTTTAAGGCGCGAATTGCTAAAAGCAGTAATTTTATAATTAGATGAATCAATTTTTTCAACTTTTATTATATTTTCTTTATTCGTGTCTCTATTATTTTCAGTAAATTGATTGGAAAATTTATAAATAAAATTAAGCTTATCTCCTGTCTTAATAACATCAAATACATGCCTTAAGTTTCTATCGCTCTGATAAATGGTAGCTATTGTTTTTTCGTCTTTTGTATTGAGAAACATTTTTGATTTCGTCACAGAATCATAGAATGAATAGCTAATCCATTCGTTTTTATCAGGTTTAATTCTGCTCGACTTGCTTTTAATTATTTGATCAAAATGATATTCCTGGGAAAAAGCATTAGAGAAGCTTAAAATAAGGAATAATAGGATTAGTTTTTTCATAGGTATTGTTTTATCTTCTTCCATTCTTCCAGTTTCTTTTCAAAAGACACGGTGTGGAGAGGACTGGTAGAAGGCAGCAAAAATACCGGAATTTTATAATTCTTACCTAAAATTTTTTGTACATTTTTATATGATTTTCCGCCATTGCAAAATATGGCTTTCATATTTGGATGATCTTCCAGCAATTCACCAATCTGATTGGCTTCTTCGTTCTTAATTTCAGAATCAAGGCTTCCTTTTCTTTCACAGGAATCGATGACATCCCAAAGCGCGATATGATGTTTCTTTAATATCTGAATTCTTTGATCATAATCTTCCGTAAATTTTTCATTTAGTAATTCAAAAATAATCTTCCAGAATTTGTTTTGAGGATGACCGTAATACTGTTGCTTCTCCAGGGATTTAACACCCGGAATCGATCCCAGTATTATAATTTTGGAATTTCGGTCAATGATTGGAGGGAAAGAGAAAATTCTGCTTTGCATACTTTGAATTTAATAAATTTCGGCTAAAGCCTTGTTATATTTTTAAACAAAAAGCGGGCTAAAGCCCGCTCCTATTGATATTTTTATAATGTTTCCTTTAACCAGTCGAAGAACTCCCTCTGCCAAACGAGACCATTCTGCGGGTGAAGCACCCAGTGATTTTCATTCGGGAAATATACCAGTTTGGATTTCAGTCCTCTCAGCTGTGCTGCCTGGAAAGCTTCCTGTCCCTGTTCGTAGGGAACCCTGTAGTCGATTCCTCCCTGAACAATCATAATTGGCTTGTTCCATTTATCCACAAAATTGCTTGGATTAAATTCCGTGTATGCTTTAGGAAGCGGTTTTTCCCACGGAGAACCAAGGTCCCAGTTGGCAAACCAAAGCTCTTCCGTTGTAAGATACCATGATTTCATATCAAACAACCCGTCGTGAGCAATAAACGTTTTGAATCTGTTTTCATGAATTCCGGCTAACATGAATACACTGTATCCTCCGTAGCTTGCTCCTACAGCTGCGACTCTTTCACCATCCACGTAAGGTAATGTTTTGGCAAAGTCCGTTGCTGCAAGATAATCTCTCATCGGCTGACCGCCCCAGTCTTTGGAAATTTCTTCATTCCATTTTGTTCCCCAGCCCGGCATTCCTCTTCTGTTTGGTGCCACAACAATATATCCGTTAGCAGCCATTAAGGCGAAATTCCATCTTGTACTAAAGAATTGTGTTAAAGCCGACTGTGGTCCACCCTGGCAATATACCAGTGTCGGGTATTTTTTATTCGGGTCGAAGTTGGGAGGATAATGGAACCATACGCCCATTTCCTTACCGTCCGAAGTTTTAACCATTTTAAGCTCAGATTTCCCCTGCGCCAGAGTTGCATACATCTCTTTATTGGCATCGGTTACCTGCTGCATTTCTCCGTTTTTGATATTGACCGAAAACAGGTCTGTTGCATGGTTGATGTCTGTTCTTCCTACCAATAATGACTTTTTCTGATCTGCAAAGATCTCATTTACGTCAAAATCACCTTTTGTGATCTGCTGAACTTTGGCATTTTTAGGATCTAACGAAAACAGCTGTTTTGTTCCCCTGTAAGCCGCCGTGAAGTAAATATTCTTAGAATCTGCACTCCAGAACACATCACCGGAAACACTTTCGTCCCATCCTGCGGTAAGGTTTGACACTTTAGATGTTTTCCAGTCCATGATTTTCACATCATTCTTATCCGCTTCATAACCATCTCTGGCCATACTCTGCCAAATGAGTGATTTTCCATCCGGACTGAATTTAGGATTTACATCGTATCCTTTGTTGGACTCCGTTAAATTTTTGGTTGTTCCTGTTGCAAGATCGTAAGCGAAAATATCTGTATTTGTGCTGGTGGAATACTCTTTTCCACTTTTAGGTTTTGTTACGTATAAAAGCTGTGAAGAGTCCGGACTCCAGATAAAATCTTCAGCTCCGCCAAAGGGCCTTTGCGGGGAATCCCACATTTTCCCTTCCAGCAGATCTTTTGCAGCATCTGCTTTATCCGAAACATTTACTACAAAAACATGATTGTATTTCCCTTCATTGAAATAATCCCAATGTCTGTGGTTGAGGTCGGTATAAACCTGTGCTGTAGTTTTCGGGGTGTCTGAATATTTGTCTTTCCCCATTACTTTTTCCACCAGAACCTGTCTGCTGAAGGCTATTTTTTTACCGTCAGGAGAAATAACAACATTATCGGCTTCACCGATCGTATAAAATTCCGTCCAGGTTTTTGCATTGTCTTTAGAAAGAAAAATCTTATCGCCTTCCTGGGCATAAATCCCATTTTTATCCCACTGAATCAGGGCTTTTTTACCTAAATCCATTTTTGCGGACTGATTATTCAGGACATTCAGAAAATAGGTTTCCTTTTTGGTTTTTTCTGTTTTAAGATCCACCTGCCCCACTTTATAAATAAGCGAAGACTGATCGGGTGAAACGGCCTGTACTCCGACTTTTTTTAAAGTCCAAAGGATTTCAGGCGTCATTACTTTTTGTGCATTCATTAAGAGCGGAGCTGCCAAAGCCAGCAGACTGTACTTAAGTTTCATATTGTTGATCGAATTTTTTGATTATGATATAAAGCTCATAATCCTGTTTATTTCAAAGTTTTCAAAGTTACTTAATTTTACCATACAGCAATAGAATATTCAGAGATAAAATTCTGTCAAAATTTGTACTGTTATATAAAAAAAAGAGTGAACCGAAGCCCACTCATTATCAACCTTTGATATGTTTATGATCTAATCTTTGTCTGAAAACATGGAATTAGCCAAAGAAGTAACGATAGAAAGAAGGATACTGAAAATCAGTGCCCACCAGAAGCCATCTACTACCATACTGTCAATCAGGCGATCTGCAATGAGAATAATAATTGCATTAATAACCAGTGTAAATAATCCCAGTGTGATGATCGTTAACGGTAATCCTAAAAGATTAAGGATTGGTTTTACAATCAGATTTAAAATTCCCAATACAATGGAAAAGATAATAGCCCCACCGAATCCGGAAAAATGGACTCCCGGCAAAATCATGGTGAGCAGATAGGCTACAATTGCTGTTACCAGCAGACGAATAATTAAGTTCATATTTTTATTTTTTTAGTCAGTCACTTATTCAGAAATTCTTATATTAAATATAGCATAAATTTCCGAAAAGATTTACTTTATTTTCATCATGGTTACCAAAGAAGTGGCAACATGGCTTTCCGAATCATTGTTTTCATCAACAGTATAAATTTCCGTTCTGATAACGCTGATCTTTGCGCCACCCTTGATGACATACGATTTTGAGACGAGTGCATCGCCGATTGCCGGACGCAGGTAGTTTACCTTCAATTCTACAGTTACTACATAGCAATCTTCCTCATAATGACTTACCGCAGCGTATCCTGAAGAAACATCAACCAAAGAAGCAATCATGGCTCCGTTGAACATTCCGGCTTTTCTGGTCATCAGATCCATTTTAGGGATTTTCATGGAGATAAAATCGGTTTCAACTTCCAGAAGTTCTGCTTTATAGAATTTCAACGTTTCGGAACGGTGAAAGCTGTCGGTGATGAGCTGTTTTTTTTCGGGTGTCATTTTTTGATTTTAAAATGTAAATGTAAAGACAAATTTCAAAAACAATGCAAATGGTTCTGGTCTTAAATTAATTTAGCAGATCGATTGAAATAAGTTTTGGCTAATGCCATTTGATGTTTTTATTATTGGAAAGCGGACTAAAGTCCGCTGCTATTGATATCTTTGAAAATATAATTTTTATTGAACAAATACTTCGACGAGCTCAGCATGATATTGCGAATACTAACAGTTTTATTAAACATGATTTTGCAGTGTCATTATGTGCAGAGGCAAAGCATTTTATTGCATACTTAGTTTAAAATAATCTGGAAATGTTGGTCCAAAGACAAAATACCTTCTGCCAAACTTTCAGGATGCGCCGTGAAACCTTTCAGTTTTGAAGTTTTTCCTTTTAGAACGAGATCCATCAGCTGCTTGTCTGATAATTTTTTACCGAATATTTCAAACGAAACTTTAAAGCCGCAGTTTTTGAAATCTGAGCATCCCACCGCTGTTTTTCCTTTTATGAGATGATGTTCTTTGCATTTCGGGCATTTTGTTTCTTCCCAGGACTGCAGTTCTTTTTTTATGGCAGGTTCGCGCTTCTTTTTTTCTTTCACCACCACTTTTTCCTCTTCCAGATTGATTACTTTTCCCTTTCCGTAGACTACTTTTTCGGTAAGCTCTGTCACCATCTGGATCAGTTCCTCTTTGAAATGATTGGCTTCATATTCACCTTTTTCAATTTTCCGGAGCTTGAGTTCCCATTCACCGGTAAGTTCCGGACTTTTAAGGAGTTCATCTTCAATAGTATCAATGAGCTGAATTCCCGTTTGGGTAGCGATGAGGTTTTTTCTTTTCTTTTCAATGTATTTTCTTTTGAAAAGGGTTTCGATAATATTGGCGCGGGTAGAAGGCCTACCGATTCCGTTATTTTTCAGCAGTTCGCGAAGTTCATCATCTTCAACCTGTTTTCCGGCTGTTTCCATGGCGCGCAACAGAGTTGCTTCGGTATAGGGTTTTGGTGGCGAGGTTTTTCCCTGATGGATCATCGGATCATGAGGTCCGGTTTCCCCTACGGTAAATTCCGGAATGGTCTGTTCTTCCTCTTTATCTTTGTCTTTTTCCGCCTCGTCTTTCGGCTCTTTCGCATATACTGCTCTCCATCCCGGTTCGAGGATCTGCTTTCCACTGGTTTTGAAAGGAATCGTTCCTACTTTACCTTCCACCAGGGTATTGGAAATTTTACATTCAGGATAAAAAACGGAGATAAATCTTTTAGCAATTAAATCATAGATCAGCTTTTCTTCGCGGCTCAGATTCTGGGAAGGAGGAACTTCCGTGGGAATAATCGCGTGGTGATCCGTCACTTTCGTATCGTCAAAAACCGCTTTTGATTTAGGAATAGGTGCCTGTAACAATGGTGAAACAAGCTCTTGGTAGAATGTCATTTTTCTGAGGATGCCCTCTATTTTCGGATATAAGCTTTCAGATAGGTACGTCGTATCCACACGGGGATAGGTAACATGCTTTTTTTCGTAAAGACTTTGAATATAATTCAGCGTATTTTCTGCGGAATAACCATATTTTCTGTTGGCTTCGACCTGAAGTCCGGTAAGGTCAAACAACCTCGGATTTTTTTCTTTTCCTTCTTTAATTTCAAAAGAAACGATCTCGAAAGGGTTTTCTTTTAGATATTCCAGACCTTTTGCGGCGCGTTCTAATGTTTTTAATCGGTCAATCGCGGCATTAAAAACAACATCCCTGTATCGGGTTTTCAGTTCCCAGTATTCTTCTACGGTAAAAGCATCAATTTCCTTTTGGCGTTGCACGAGCATTGCCAGTGTAGGCGTCTGAACCCTTCCGATAGAAAGCACGGCTTTATTTCCGCCAAATTTTTTGGTAAAAAGCCTGGTTGCGTTGATCCCCAAAAGCCAGTCGCCGATAGCCCTTGCATTTCCGGCGAGATATAGGTTTTTATAGTCTTCAGCAGGTTTTAAACTGGCAAAACCTTCTTTAATCGCCTCTTCGGTAAGAGATGAAATCCACAAACGCTGAATCGGTTTGTTGCATTTTGCTTTCTGCAGTACCCATCTCTGGATGAGTTCTCCTTCCTGCCCGGCATCCCCGCAATTGATCACCTCATCGCATTCGGATACTAATCTTTTGATCACTTTAAACTGGTTTTCAACGCCTTTATTCGGAATTAATTTGATCCCGAAATTATGAGGAATGATCGGCAGCAGAAATAAATTCCAGGATTTGTACTGCGGACCGTAATCGTGAGGTTCTTTGAGGGTGCATAGATGCCCGAAAGTCCATGTTACACAATAGCCGTTTCCTTCCATATATCCCTGTTTGGGAGTGGTGGCCCCCAATACTTTAGCAATATCTCTGGCAACGCTTGGTTTTTCGGCAATACAAAGTTTCATGAATTTTTCGGAGTTTTGAAGAGGGGCAAAAATCGGGATTTTTTTTGGATTTTGCTAATTTGTTTGTGATTGTGGATTGATAGTTTTGATTATTTATTAATAGCCTGAATGATAAATTTCAAGTAAAATGGTTCTACGGAGGGAAAAGTGTAATTTACTCTGAAGAAATGTAACCTTACAACGAAAAAATATAGACTTACAATGCAAAAAAGCAACTCCACACCGGAAGAAAGTAACCCTACAACATAAAAATGTAAACTTACAACGTAAAAAAGTAACTCCACATCAAAAGAATACAATCTTACAACGCAAAAATGTAAACTTGCAATACAAGAATATACTTTTACATTACCAATATTATAAATAGTGTTAGAGAAAATATGTCTTACGATGGGCAGCTTGTTTAAAAGAAACGTACTTTTCCGCAAAGTTGAAATTATAATTGAGCATATTTAAGGAGCAAAGAATTAATCAACAAGTTGATTCGATGAAGCTTATTATTTTAACTGCATGAGAAATTTAGACCATTAAGATTAATTAATTCAAAAAAGCTCCCTTAAAAGAGAGCTTACCAACAATACTTATGAATCAAGTTCATGAATTTATTTATATTACATGGTCATCGGAACGTCCATGAGAAGAATTTCCGTATTTTCAGATGTCGCTTTAATGCGAAGCTCATTAATATCCCAAACTCCGAAGCCATCTCTTTCTTCTAGCGGCTGTCCTTCAATTTCCGCACTTCCTTTAATGATGAAGGCATATACGCCATTGCCTTTTTTCTTTAATTGATAATTGGTTTCAATATTATCTTCAAAATTACCTAAGTGAAACCATGCATCCTGATGAATCCAAACTCCCTCGTCATCGGGATTTGGAGAAAGGATTTGCTGGAATTTATTTTTGCTTTTCGTTTTGTCTAATGTAATCTGGTCATATCTCGGCGTAACGTTTCTTTTATTCGGATATACCCAGATTTGGAGGAATTTCACCAACTGATCCTGATTCTTATTGAATTCACTGTGCATGATACCTGTTCCCGCGCTCATCACCTGGATATCACCGCTTCTGATGATAGCCGAATTTCCCATGCTGTCTTTATGTTCCAGATCGCCTTCCAGTGGAATGCTGATGATCTCCATATTGTCGTGAGGATGTGTTCCGAAGCCTCTTCCTGCCTCCACTTTATCATCATTTAAAACCCTTAATACCCCGAAATGCATTCTTTCCGGATTGTGGTAATTGGCAAAACTGAAGGTATGATTGCTCACCAGCCAACCATGGTCTGCTTTTCCTCTGGTATCTGCTTTATGAATAACGGAATTGTCTTTTATTTTTGAGTCTGGATTGGGAAGATGATTATAGCCAATCGGTTCCAACGGTTCGATCTCATCAATCTCATTTTTCATGGTGTTTCCCAAGGATGCTGACGCCACAAACATTCCTGTTCCCAATAATCCTTTTTTTAAAAAATCTTTTCTGTCCATATCTGGTGTGTATTTATTCGTTTTGATAGGACAAATTTAGGTTGGTGGGAGTTGCTGTGCATTTAACTAGTTTAATAAATGTGATTATTTTCTTTTGTCTTGAAACAAAAGAAACAAAAGTTCAAGACTGGAACCTGAATGCTAAAAAATATTTTTATTCTCTAAAAATCCCAAAACTCGTGCGAGTTCACTATTGATTCTTCGGTTTATTATTGCTGTCGCACTCAGACAGTGGGATTTTCTTTACGTTCATAAAAGTATTTTTCTTAACGCTTCAGTTTCCTAAGTCGGTTGATAGTGCTTATATCAAAGCTTTGTCATTCTGAAAGAATCTCAACATATTTTTAAACAATTTTTCTTTTGTCTTGAAATCGAAGATTCGACGTAGTCAAACAAAAGAAACAAAAGTTCAAGACTGGAACCTTTCGCTAAAAATTTCTTCTGCTCTCTAAAAATTCTAAACTTGCGCGAATTTAATATGGGTTCTTCGGTTCGACCTTTCTGTCGCGCTTCGAACAGTAGAATTTTCTTTACGTTCACAAAAGTAATTTTCCTTACGCTTCAGTTTCCCAAGTCGGTTGATAGTGTGATATTTGGAGATTCTTCGCTGCTTCGCGCTCAGAATGACAGAGTGTATTACATGAATTTGTCATTCTGAAAGAATCTTAACCTTCATTTGATATATTTTCTTTTGTCTTGAAATCGAAGATTCGACGTAGTCAAACAAAAGAAACAAAAGTTCAAGACTGGAACCTGAATGCTAAAAAATATTTTTATTCTCTAAAAATCCCAAAACTCGTGCGAGTTCACTATTGATTCTTCGGTTTATTATTGCTGTCGCACTCAGACAGTAGGATTTTCTTTACGTTCATAAAAGTATTTTTCTTAACGCTTCAGTTTCCTAAGTCGGTTGATATTGTGACGTTTGGAGACTCTTCGACTGCTTCGCGCTCAGAATGACAGAGTGAATTGCGCACTCGGTATTATTCAATTTTGAAAAATTATTTTTGTCTGGAAGCGAGGCGTTTTCGGATGGTGCTTACGAATTCTTTGGAAACGCCGAGATAGGAAGCGATATAGTATTGTGCCACTCTTTGCGGAATGGATGGATAAACTTTTATAAATTCCAGATAACGGTCTGAAGCACTTTTGGAAATGGTATTGACCAGCCGGTGCTGCAGGGTAGAAAGATTTCGCTGAACAAGCATTCTGAAAACCCTTTCGAACTTTGGAATTTCGGTTAACAGCTGTTCTTTGGTAGTCGGATTGAGCATATAAATTTCCGAGTCTTCCAGTGTTTCAATGTATAAACTGGAAGGCTTCTGATCCTGAAAAGAAGCAATATCACTGATCCACCAGTCTTCTATAGCAAACAGGATAGTGACCTCAAAACCATTATCATCAAGATAATAAACTCGTACGCAGCCTTTCTGGATATACCCTTCGAACTGGCAGATTTCGCCTTCGCGCAGCAGGACCGTTTTCTTAGGAAAGGTCTGCAGGGTAAGCAAATTGTTAAAAAATTGTTCTTCTTTCGGATCAAGATCAATGAATCGTGTTACATTGCCGATGATGTTTTCAGACATAGATGCAGTTTAAGGCTGCAAATTAGGAAAAAGTGTGTAAACTTCGTTCTTTAATAATCCGCTTCCTCCGCCATAATGCTCAATAACTTTTACATTTTTATCCAGCTTTTCACAAAACGTTTTGATGTCTTCCTCAAATTGTTCTTCCAAACCTGAACTCAAAAGAACAATATCTACATCCGTATTTCTAATGGTATCATAGCATGTATTCTCGTCCGTTTGGATGGTTGCATTCCATCCTTCATTGTTTTCAATAATTCTTTTCAGGGTATCAAGAATCTCCTGATTTTTTCCGATGACTAAGAAGTGTAAGGTATTCATTTTTGATTGTTTATTTTATGTTGGTTGAACATTAAGGGCACTAAGATTCTTTTTAATACTTTCTGTTTTTAAGGTTCACAAAGCCGTTTTACTTATAAGAGAGCACAGAGATTTGATTGATTATTTTTTTTTCGATACTCTCGAGTTGAATCTTTCGCAGCCTCTCAATTTCAGCCTTTGCCTGTACTTCTGAACACGAAGTTCACAATGATTTCTATCTACTAATTGATTCAAGTTTCACAAAGCCTTTCTACTTATAAGAGGACACAAAGATTGATTCTAGCCCTTACCTCAATCTACATCATAGCTTCAGCCTCAACCTTCGATTTACTCTACAAATGCTTGCTTCCCGTGATCTTTAATTCATTTAAATCCAATTGTGATTCTGCTTTTCGAATCTCATCATCACTGAAGCGTTTTTCTCTTTTCATTTTAAACAGTTCTTTTCGCTGCAGTGAAAAGATATCCAACATGATCTGATGATATTCTCTAAGGTCATTCTGCCTGTTGGTGCACATCTCAATGGAGCTTAAATGATTTTTGTGAAGCTCAATATCATTTTCAACAGTATTTTTAAAATTTTCAACAAGACTATTGTTATTGATATTCATCTGGTATTTTTCATGCAGTGTATTAAGTGCGAGCTTATCAAGCCTGATCTGGATACCCGCCTGCTGTTCATGGGATGGCAGGATGGGATCAATCTCTTCAATTTTAGTAAGTCTGATAATTAAAGGAAGCGTAAGCCCCTGAAAAACCAGGGTCACAAAAATAACAACAAAGGTGATAAACAGGATGAGGTTTCGCATAGGAAATTCCGACTGTTCATTCATCATAACTGGAATCGAAAGCGCTGTTGCCAAAGAAACAACTCCTCTCATTCCCGCCCAACCGATAATCAGCGGATTTTTCCAGCCCGGTGTCGGATCTTTCCGTATATTTTTACTGAGCCATCTCGGGATGTGCGCTACAGGATAGATCCATAGCATTCTTACCACAATAACGATGGCGCTGATGATGAGTCCGTACTTTATGCCTTCCATTAAAGAGGTTTCCCCGAGACCGTTGATAATATCGGGAAGCTGAAGACCTATCAGTACAAAAACCAATGCATTCATCACGAAAATAAGGGTATTCCAGACTCCGAGCATGTTGACTCTGGTTGTTCCGGTTTTAAATATTTCATGGGCACGGAATGACATGAATAAGCCTCCACTCACGACAGCCATAACTCCCGAGAAATGAAAGTGTTCTGCAGAAAGGAATAAAATATACGGTGTAATGACCGTTAGGGCTGCATCAATGGCCGGTGTTGTCGGCAAAAATCTGTGAATGGCATAGAAGATATGTGCTCCGGCAATTCCTACTACCACACCCATTCCTGCTACAAGAAAAAACTGCCCGGTTGCTTCCTGCATAGAAAATGCTCCGGTCATTACAGCGGCAAGGGCAAACCTGAAAACAATAAGAGAAGAAGCATCATTAATCAGACTTTCACCCTCTAATATAGCAATGGTACGTTTAGGAACCTTAAGTCCTTTTAAAACAGTAGTCGCCGCCACAGCATCGGGAGGAGAAACGATACCTCCCAGTAAAAAACCCAACGCCAGGGTAAAGCCCGGAATTAAAGCCTGTGAGGCAAATGCCACAACCAGTGATGTTAAAAAAACCAATCCGAAAGCTAAAAGACTGATGGTTCTTTTCCATTTCCAGAAGTCGTTCCAGGAAGTGTACCATGCGGCTTCGTATAAAAGCGGCGGAAGGAAAATCAGGAATATAATTTCCGGATCTAATTTTAAAACTGGAACTCCGGGAATAAAACTGATGCCCAACCCTGCCAGTACCAGAAATATGGGATAGGCAATTTTTATTCGCTGCGCCAGCATCACGAGGAGCATGACGATTAGGAGGAGGCCTAATATAAGGAGTAGTTGTTCGTGCATGGTTTTTATTTTCTATATGTTAATTTCTTTTGTCTTAAAACAAAAGAAACAAAAGTTCAAGACTGGAACCTTCCGCTAAAAATTCCTTTTGCTCTCTAAAAATTCTAAAACTTTCGCGAGTTCACTATTGGTTCTTCGGTTTTATATTTTTGTCGCGCTTCGGACAGTAGAATTTTCTTTACGTTCACAAAAGTAATTTTCTTTACGCTTCAGCTTCCTAGGTCTTTTTTTATATTATTGTGAATAAAGATCCTTCGACTGCTTCGAGCTCAGGATGACAGAGTATATTATGTGACTGTGTCATTCTGAAAGAATCTCAACTTCTTTTAATTATTTTAATTACATTTCTTTTGTCTTGAAACAAAGAATTATTATATGTTATTTTTTCTTTTGTCTTAAAACAAAAGAAAAAAAAGTTCAAGACTGGAACCTTACGCTAAAAATTCCTTTTGCTCTCTAAAAATTCTAAAACTTGCGCGAGTTCACTATTGGTTCTTCGGTTTTATATTTTTGTCGCGCTTCGGACAGTAGAATTTTCTTTACGTTCGCAAAAGCAATTTTTCTTTACGCTTCACTTTCCCCGGTCATTTTCTTTAATTTATTTACTCTTTTGTTATTGGTTATCTATCCGTCTAATATCTTGCGGTCTTTTCTTACAAATGTATGAATAATGACGTTCTCTCTTTTTTCTCGAGATTCCTGGTTTTATGACCTTTTCCGGTTGTGTCTTCTACCAGGAGAATTTCGCCGGTCTGAAACTGACGGAACTCTCCAAGTGAGGTTTCTATCTCGACACCTCCATCCAAAAGCACAATGAATTGCTTCTGCGGGGCATGATGAAAATCGTAATCATAATCTGCGGAAACTTTTCTGAACTGTAATTTTTTAACTTCAAAATTTTCGGATAAATATCCTATTTCACCCTGATCGACTAAAGGAATTTCAAGATCTTCAAAATGAGATTCGCCTTTTTCGTCACTAAATATTCTTGTGATCTTCATCTTTTTAAATTGGAAAAAAAATAAATTAAGATTTTTATCTATACAAAGATCAGTGAATTTGCCAGTTCAAGCTCTTCTTCATTAATAGAATGTCCGAAATTCTGATAGACTTTTTCAGTAACATCCGCATTCATTTCCCTGAGAATATTAGCCGTTGCATATACTCTTTCTACCGGTACATGAAAATCCGGATTGCTGGTTGCTAACAAAACAGGTGTTTGTGCAAAATCTCCTTTGTAATTTTCCCTGTTGATCTTTTCACCAATTACTCCACCGATAATGGCTGCTGCTCCTCCGAATTTCTGTGCATTTCTTGCTAAAAACTCAAGCGTAAGACAGGCTCCCTGTGAAAATCCGAAGAAATAAATGTTTTCTGGTTTAATATTTTCGGCTAAAGCCTTTTCAACGGTTTTTCCAATCGTTTCCACTGCTGAAGAGAGCCACGGCTCATTCTGTTCCACCGGAGCGATGAAGGAAAACGGGTACCAGCTGCCGTTGGTAGCCTGGGGAGCAAGCAGCGTGTAGTCTTTTACATTTAAATACTGTGACAAGTTTAAAATATCCTGCGCGCTTCCTCCTCTTCCGTGAACCATAATTAACACTTTTTCTGCTTCATTCAATGGTTTTCCTGCTGTTTTTATATCTAAAATATGACTCATGATTTATCTGTATTTTTCTGTTGGATAAGTAAATTTCGGGAGAACTTCTACCAAATGTTCCCTTTTTTCTTCAAACTGCTGAGGAAGGTTTAAATGTTCACCTAATGAAGCAAGTTCCTCATCAACATCAAATCCGGGACCTGAAGTAGCGATTTCAAACAAAACACCGCCCGGCTCTTTGAAATATACGGAAGTGAAATATTTACGGTCTTTCACTTCGGTATGTTCCAATCCGAATTTATTGAGTTTTTCAATCATCTCAAGCTGGGTTTGTGCATCTGGTGTAGCGAAGGCAACGTGATGAACTGTTCCTCTGCCTGCAAGTCCTTTCAGAGCATTCGGGGTACAAACGAGATCAACATATTTTCCGGGAGCATCTTCCACGGCGTATCTGAATCGGTCTGAACTTTCCGCAATAAGCTGATGATTCATCTGGGTAGTGAGCAGCGCTGCAGTTCTTTCATAAGCATCCAGCCAGATTTCCACATGATGAATTCCTTTAATGGCAAAATCTTTTGGGATAAAATGGTTATTGTATCCTGTACGTTCATCTTTATCATTGAAAACAAGTTCCAGGCCGAGCCCATCAAAATCTTCAAGATAAATAAATACTTCCCCCGAAAATCTTTGCTGTGGATGTTTGAAAGGGATATTAAACTGATTCAGGCGATTCATCCAGTAATCCAGTGCATCCATGGATATGGAAAACGCTGTTGTATTCAGCATTCCTTTTCCGTGCCTTCCGTTGACCAGTCCTTTTCCGTAAGGAAAAGTGGTCATAATCGTTCCCGGCGTTCCGAATTCGTCTCCGAAATAAAAATGGTAGACATCGGAATAATCGAAATTCACGGTCTTTTTTACCAGCCGAAGTCCTAATACTCCGGTATAAAAGTCTATATTTTCCTGTGCATCGCCGGTGATGGCGGTAACGTGATGAAGTCCTGTGATCAGTTTCATAGTTTTGAGGTTGGGTTAAGTTAAGGTTGAGGTTAAATAAATTATTCTTCTTTTAACCATACATCGTTGTACAATTCCGGGTTTCTTTTGAACTGGGCATGAACATACGGACACAACGGAACGATTTTAAGATCATTTTCTCTTGCATATGAAACCAGCTTATCCAATAATATTTTTGCAAAACCCTTTCCTGAATATTCTTCGCTGACTTCGGTGTGATAAACGGTCAATTTGTTTCCCATTACTGAAATATCCATTTTTCCGGCCTTGTTGTCGTCTGAAAAAAGCTGTATTTCACCTCTTACGTTTCCTAAAACTACTTTCGTTGTTTCCATAATGTTTAAATTTTTATTGCTTATTGCTTATTGCTTATTGCTTATTGCTTATTGCTTATTGCTTATTGCTTATTGCTTATTGCTTATTGCTTATTGCTAAGGTACATTGTTTATCAAAAAAGGATGATGACCTATGATAATTTCGGCAATACCTCTTCTATTTTTTGGCGAAGGCCTTCGTGTTGTTTCGGAAGTTTTAAGCTTGTTCCCAATTCGTTCAACGGCTCATCTACTGTGAATCCGGGATTATCGGTAGCAATTTCGAATAAAACACCGCCCGGTTCACGGAAATACAGTGAATAAAAATAATCTCTGTCGATTTTCGGAGTGATATTCAAACCTGCGGAAAGCACTTTTTCACGGAATTCCATCAACACATTATCATCTTTCACTCTGAAAGCAACATGGTGATTGGTTCCTGCCGCATTTCTTCCCAATAACAATTTATCATTTTCAATAATATCAACCAGGTTGGCTGTTTCTATGGCGTCTGTAGCAAAACGGTATCTTTCACCTTCCTGTTTTTGGAGATCATATCCGAAGATATCCGTTAAGACTTTAATAGTCGGCTCTGCTTTTTTCAATAAAAGCGTTACATTATGAAATCCTTTCAAAGCATTTTCTTCTTTGATATCTTCTGTTGTCCACACCTTTCTTTCGTCTGTCGAGGATTCGATAAACTGCAGCTGTAAACCATCCGGATCCTGAAATGAAATCATTTTTTCACCGAATATTTCTCCCTCTTCCGCACTTACATTAAACTGTTGAAGTCTGCTTTTCCAGAAACCAAGGCTTCCTTTCGGAACCGAATATCCGATATGGGTGGCCAATCCCGCTCCGTTGGTGCCTTTTCCTATTCCTTCCCACGGGAAAAATGTCAGAATGGTTCCTGGCGTTCCTTCTTCGTTTCCGAAATAAAAGTGGTAGGTTCCGGGATCATCAAAATTGACAGTTTTTTTTACCAGTCTTACTCCCAGTACCTGAGTGTAAAAATCTAAATTTCTTTTGGCGTTGTCTGCAATCGCAGTGATATGGTGCAGCCCTAAAATTCTATTGTTCATGTTGTTTAATTTTATATGACAAATGTATGAGCTTATAAAATCCTGCACATTTAACTAGTTTAATAAATGCTTTTCATATACATTAGAAATGCAGTTCTATGATATATTTTTTAATTAATTTTAAATATTATATTAAATTTTCAATCTTAACCAGAATATAAAAAGAATTATTTCTCAAAATAAATATTTAAAAGTCAATGAATTAAAATTTATTTAATAAAAAGTCTACTTATTTTATGGACTAATAAAAATTTATGTTCTATATTTGCAAGCGTAATCAGAAGATAAAAAAAAATGAATACAGGTTTGAAAAATATTTTCATCATGAAGCATACCATCAGAACAAAGATGATGTATTGCTGTATGTCTGAAATAGAGCATTGTGGTGACTGACCTTACTTTTATATGACATATTTTAAAGGCTTTACCACGTTGTAGAGCCTTTTTTTATTTAATGAAGCATCGTAAAAATGATAGAGATAAAAAATATATCAAAAACTTTCCATCAGAAAAAACAGTCTTTTAAAGCACTGGATCAGGTGAGCCTGGACATTGAAAAAGGTGATATCGTAGGAATTATAGGGTTTTCGGGAGCCGGAAAAAGTACGCTGATCAGAACCGTAAACTTGCTTGAAAAACCGGACGAAGGGGAAATTATCATCAACGGAAAAGATTTTACAAGGTTAAAACCCGGAGAACTGGCAAAGGAAAGAAAAAAAATAGGAATGATCTTCCAGCATTTCAACCTTCTTTCATCAAGAACCGTTTCTGAAAATATTGCTTTACCGCTGGAGCTTGATGGCGCAAATAAAGAAGCAATTCAAAAAAAGGTTAGTGAGCTTCTCAAAATCGTAGGTCTTGAAGACAAGGCCAATGATTATCCTAAAAGCCTTTCGGGAGGACAGAAACAGAGAGTTGCCATTGCAAGAGCCCTGGCCAACGACCCTTATCTCCTGCTTTGTGATGAAGCTACAAGTGCGCTTGATCCGGCAACAACGCTGTCCATCCTGCAACTACTGCGAGATATCAATAAAAGGCTGGGTATTACCATCCTGCTGATTACCCACGAAATGGAAGTCATCCGGACGGTTTGCAACCATGTTGCTGTTATAGACAAAGGAAAACTTATTACCAAAGGAACTTTACGTGAGATTATTTCACAAAAAGATCATCCCATCATCAAACAATTTTTAAACCCTGGTGTTATGAATATACCGCAAGAACTTAATAAAAAACTCCAAAAAGAACCACAGGACGGTCTTTTCCCTCTTATAGAAATACAAGTAAATGAAGATATTTCGGTTGAAGAACTTCTTTCTATTGTATATGATAAATACAAAATCCCTTATAAAGTTCTGAAGGCAGATGTAGAATATCTGGGAGATGCGAATTTCGGTAAACTTCTGCTTCAGCTTCAGGGAGATGAAGAAGAAAATCAGCAGGCGATTTATTATTTAAATCAAAACAAAATCCAAAACAGAGTAAGAGGTTATGCTTAGTGAAACGGTAATTAATCTTCTTTCAAAGGGAGTTTGGGAGACGGTTTTCATGACATTTGTTTCCGGATTTTTTGGGTTTGTTTTGGGACTGCCGGTTGGTATTTTATTATTTCTGACTAGAAAAGGACATCTTCTGGAAAATACTATTTATAACAGGATTTTGTCAGTTTTGGTTAATATTTTCCGGTCTATTCCTTTTATTATCCTGATTGTCTGGATGATTCCTTTCACCAGGAGCCTGGTAGGTACATCTATTGGCGTTAATGCAGCATTGGTTCCGTTGAGTATTGGCGCAGCACCATTTATTGCAAGACTGGTCGAAAACAGCCTGCTGGAAGTTCCGGCCGGACTGATAGAAACCGCCAGAGCATTGGGAGCCAGTCCGTTTCAGATCATCAGGAAAATTCTCCTGCCGGAAGCGCTGCCTTCGTTAATCAACAATGCAACAATCACTTTGATAACGTTAGTCGGCTATTCTGCGATGGGAGGCGCGGTAGGCGCCGGCGGATTGGGACAGATCGGCTATCAGTACGGTTATATCGGCTATGATGCCGTCATTATGAACCTTGTGCTTGGTTTATTGGTAGCCATTGTATTCATCATCCAGTTTTCGGGTGACCGACTGGCTAAACGGTTTGATCATCGATAAAAGGATAATAATGGTCCTTCAAATTTAAGATAATATAATGTGAATGTGAAATAGTGTGGTGGCATTGCAAAACTTTGTCACTGATGGCAAAAGGCGAATTTCCGGGACATCCTGAGATTAATACCGTTCCGTGATTTTCGCTTTTTGACCATTTAAAAAGAAAATAATTTACAATGAAAAAAATAAAGATTTTAGGACTGATAACTATTGGATTATTACTGTCAGCCTGCAATTCCGGTAAAGACAATCCCAATTCGATTAAAGTAGGTATTACCTCCGGACCGGAGCAGGAAATTGCGGAAACCGCTAAAAAAGTAGCGAAAGAAAAATATAACCTTGATGTGGAACTCGTTGCCTTCAACGATTATGTTGTACCAAATGAAGCTCTGAATAATGGCGACATTGATGCCAATGCCTTTCAGCACATACCGTATCTGAATGAGCAGTCAAAACAGAGAGGCTATAAACTGGCCGTCGTGGGAAATACATTTGTTTACCCTATCGTTGCCTATTCCAAAAAAATAAAAAACATCAGCGAACTGCAGAATGGAAGCACGGTTGTTATTCCGAACGATCCAACCAACGGCGGCCGCTCTTTATTGCTGTTACAGAAAAACGGTTTGCTAAAACTGAGAGACGGAATCGGTTTATTACCAAAAATCACTGATATTACTGAGAACCCGAAACAGTTAAAACTCATCGAAATTGAAGCACCACAGCTGCCGAGAGTATTGGATGATAAAGAAGTGGTACTGGCGATCATCAACAATAATTTTGCAGCACAGGCCGGACTGGATGCAGAAAAGCAGGGAATTTTAAAAGAAGACAAAGATTCTCCCTATGTTAATGTGATTGTTTCCAGAGAGGATAATAAAAATTCTGAAAAGGTGAAAAAATTTGTAAAAGCCTATGAATCTGATGAGGTGTTAAAAAAAGCAGAGGAAATTTTCAAGGGTGGTGCTATTAAAGGCTGGAACTAAAAAGTAATTATTATAAATGGTAATTTATAATTATTCAAGTTTTCGAGATTGATATAAATTTTGTTATTTATATATTTTTGCTGACATCATTTCTTATTAAAGGAGTGATGTTTTTGTTTTTTATAATGGTGAGAAATAACCAATTTTCCGAAATTACATTTTCTCAATTTGAGATAATAAAAAAATTCCCTATTTTTGTTTTTAATCTAAAAAAGGCTTTTTATGTTAAAGAAAACCGCCATTGTAAGTTTATTTACTCTTATTTCCGCTTCGTATATGGCTCAAAATACCAAAACAATTCCCGTTTATTTAGACGAATCAAAACCCGTTGAACAGCGTATTCAGGATGCTCTGTCCAAAATGACGCTTGAAGAAAAAATTGCGATGCTTCATGCGCAATCGAAGTTCAGTTCTCCGGGAGTACCGAGACTGGGAATTCCTGAATTCTGGACGACCGACGGCCCTCACGGAGTACGTTCTGAAGTAAAATGGGACGAATGGGACCAGGCCGGCTGGACCAACGATTCAATCATCGCCTACCCTGCCTTAACAGCACTTTCCGCAACGTGGAACAAAAACATGTCGTGGAATTACGGGAAGGCATTGGGTGAAGAAGCCCGCTACAGAAAAAAAGATATTCTTCTGGGACCAGGCGTCAATATTTACAGAACACCTTTAAACGGAAGAAACTTTGAATATATGGGAGAAGATCCGTTTTTAACTTCAAAAATGGTGGTTCCTTACATAAAAGGAGTGCAGTCGAATGGTGTGGCAACTTCCGTGAAGCATTTTGCTTTAAACAATCAGGAAATGTTTCGTCACACCAGCAATGTGATCGTGGACGACAGAACGTTGTATGAAATTTATCTTCAACCCTTTAAAGCTGCTGTTACGGAGGGAGATTCCTGGACGATCATGGGAGCTTATGATATGTACAAAGGACAGTATGCCAGTCAAAACCAGTATCTTCTTAATGATATCCTGAAAAAGGAATGGAATTATAAAGGTGTGGTTGTTTCAGACTGGGGTGCGGTAAACAATACTGAGCAGGCTATCCATAACGGGCTTGACCTTGAATTCGGAAGCTGGACAAACGGCTTGTCTGACGGGCATTCCAATGCTTATGATAATTATTATCTGGCACAACCGTATTTAAAATTAATTAAAGAAGGAAAAGTGGGAACAAAAGAGCTTGATGATAAAGTTACCAGACTTTTGCGTCTTGCTTATAAAACTACCATGAACAGGAACAAGCCTTTCGGGAATATTGCTTCTGAAGAACATAAAGCTGTAGCAAAAGAAATCGGTGAAGAGGGAATTGTATTGCTTAAAAACCAAGGAAATGTTCTTCCGATTGACATCAATAAGGCTAAAAAAATTGCCGTTATCGGTGAAAATGCCATAAAGATAATGACTGTAGGAGGAGGTTCTTCTTCTTTGAAAGTAAAATATGAAACGCTTCCTTTGGATGGAATTAAAGCAAGATTCGGGAAACAGGCTGATGTACAATATGCACGAGGATATGTAGGAGACATCGGTGGCGAATATAACGGGGTAAAATCCGGGCAGAACCTGAAAGAAGAACGTTCTCCTGAAGCTCTTCTTGAAGAAGCGGTAGCACTAGCCAAGTCTTCAGATTATGTCATTTTTGTTGGCGGACTAAATAAAGCTGATTTCCAGGACAGCGAAGGCAATGACAGAAAAAGCTACGGACTTCCTTACAATCAGGATCAGGTGATCTCTGCATTGGCAAAAGCCAATAAAAACCTTGCCGTAGTGCTGGTATCCGGAAATGCGGTGGCAATGCCTTGGGTAAAAGAAGTTCCGACGATTGTTCAGGCATGGTATCTGGGTTCCGAAGCAGGAAATTCACTTGCAGCCGTATTGGCTGGTGATGCGAACCCTTCCGGAAAACTGCCGTTCACTTTCCCTGTAAAGCTTGAAGATAACGCCGCTCATCAAATGGGAGAATATCCTGGAAATAAAGAAGAGCTGGCTGCCGGAAAAGGAAAAGACCAGAAAAACCCGATCAACATCAAATACAACGAAGGGATTCTGGTAGGATACAGATGGCATGACACGAAAAAGATCAAACCTTTATTCAGTTTTGGGCATGGTCTGAGCTACACGACTTTTGAATTCGGAAAAGCAAAAGCAGATAAAAAAACAATGTCACAGGATGATACCATCACTTTTACGGTAACAGTTAAAAATACAGGTAAAAAAGCAGGAGCCGAAGTTGCACAGTTGTACATCAGTGATCTGAAATCATCCGTTCAGCGCCCCGCAAAAGAACTGAAAGGTTTTGAAAAAGTATTCCTGAACCCTGGAGAGGAAAAAGAAGTGACGTTTACCATAGACAAAACAGCGTTAAGCTTCTTCGATGCCGATAAACACGACTGGGTTGCTGAACCCGGAGATTTCGAAGCCTTAATAGGAAATTCTTCTGATGCTATTAAAACCAAAGTGAAGTTTACTTTAAAGTAGTTTTACTTATTTATATTTCTAAAACGTGAATGTCCGGATTTTGTCCGGGCATTTTTTATTAATTGTAATTTAAATATTTGAATATTAGGATTGTATAAGAGTCTAAAAAATTAGGAATATTTTGATAAGTACTACGTTTAATCTTTTTCCGGCTCAATAATTATTTAAATTGATATTCTGTTGTTCTTTGCTCTCCTGATTTCATCAAAATGTTCTCATCAGCCGCCCATTTCAGATCCCTGCTTGCGGTGGGAGCCGAAATATTTTTAAAATTTTGTAAATAGTCTTTTCTGCTGAACTTTTTATTTCCAATTTTTTCTTTGAATAAAAATATTCTGTCTTTTGCGCTTAAGATGACATTTTGTGATTGTAGAACCTCTTCTAAAGATTGTAAAATAATAGACAACATAAACTCAATAAATGGAGTCGATTGCCCGGCTTTATCAGATTCTGAAAGTTTGTTGTAATATTCCTGCTGGTTTTCTTTGATCAGACTTTCAACCGGCAAATATTCAAAAACAGGATATTGCTGCATTAAAATCAAGGTCTGCCAAAGCCTTCCCATTCTTCCGTTTCCGTCAGTAAAAGGGTGTATAAATTCAAATTCGTAATGAAAAACACAGCTCTTAATCAGGATCAAATCTTTATCATTTTTTAAATAGTTAAAAAGATCATTCATCAATCCTTTTACCATTGCCCCACCTGGAGCGAGGTGTTCAACCTTTGACCCTTTTACAATTCCAACATTGGTTGTTCTAAATTTTCCCGCATTCTCAACCAGATTTTTCATCAATACTGAATGTGCTGATTCTAAATCTTTAATTTTATTGGGATTAAAAATTTTTAAATCATTATAAACTTCAATTGCATTTTGAACTTCCAAAATGTCTTTTGCCGGAGCAATAATTCTTTTATTCTCCAGCAAAGCAGTTATCTGTTCTTCCGTAAGTGTATTCCCTTCAATTTCAAGTGAAGACTGAATCGTTTTAATTCTATTCTTCTTTCTGAGTTCAGTATTGGGTTTGTGAAGATGATTCGCGTTAATTTCTCCTATTTTCTCGGAAATAGAAGCAATTAATTTTAATATCTTTTCTGTAATAATATAAGGCGGCTTCAAAATATGATAGTATCATTTGATAGTATCAAAGATATGATTTTTAATTATAATTTTTAAACTTCTATAATCAGTTCCTTCTCGTATCCGTTGTATTTTTCCGTAACGTATCCGTGCGGATTACAAATAATTTCAGTCCTACCAATTTTGTATCTGCAAGGCGTATGAATATGCCCGTGAATCCAGTATAATGGTTGATATTTTAGAATTAAATCTTCCAGGTCTGACGCGTACGCTGCGGTCAGCGGATCTTTTTTAAAATGTTCCGGTACCGATTGGAGGCTCGGCGCATGATGGGTGACAACTATATTCCGCATCTCTTTAGATTCCTCCAGACTTTCTGTGAGCCAGGCTCTTGAAAACTGATGAATTTTAAAAATATCAATCGATCTCATTTTCGAATAGGAAGGATCGCGGCGAATCATTTTATAGTCGTTCATTCCATTCTGACAGAGAAATCCGTAATATCTGGGATCTCCGAAAATTGAAAAGTCCGTCCATAAAGTGGATCCGTGAAAACGTATGCCTTCAATATCCACAAAGCCGTCTTCCAGAACAAAAATATTGGAATCCTTCGCTGCTTCTTTTATCTTATTCAATGTTTTCGGATAGGAGCCTTTATAATACTCATGATTTCCAAGCACATAAATTATAGGCTTATTAGGAATATGACTTTTAATCCAGTCAATTCCCTTCGTTCCCAGATTCACATCTCCGGCCAGCACAACAACATCAGAGTTATCAAAAAACAGATCGGTTATTCCAAATTCCTGGTGCAGATCACTGATGACTTGTATTTTCATTCTGCTAAAATAAAAAAGAACCGGCGTTTTTTTCCGGTTCTTTCATATAATTTAGTTAAAGAAGGTCAATTTAGGAAACAGCGATTTCAGCTTCTCTGATTTTTAAAGTTGTGACGATAAAATAAAACAATATTCCCAGCGCAGATAGAGCATAACCAAGCAAAATAAATAAGCTTAAATTTCCCACTGCCCATTCCGAAGGAAAAACCTGGCTCATTAATGTCATGAACGATAACCCAATTCCGGCTCCTAAAAAATAACTTGTTGAGCTCACACTTGAAGCTACTCCGTAATCTGAGGCTTCAATATCCTGAACGCCCAACACAGACTGTGCGGTAAAACAAAATGTCATTCCTATTCCGGAAATACAGGCTGCCCCAATTAAAACCAACGGTAAAGGATGTCCGGTATACACCGAGATCAGCAGTAGTAAAGCGCCGGCCAACATAAAGCTCCACCCGAAAACAGCCATCTGAGCAGAATCGAGCCTTTTTGAAATAAGTGGCAGAATAAATTTGGCAACCAGCGCAGACATGATACTGAACGGAACCAGCATTAATCCCGCCGAAGCCGCACTATGATTCATATCTTTCTGGAGCATCAGTGAAATAAGAAACAGAAAGCCTATAAAAAATGCGCCCAGTGCAACGAAACTCAGTCCTGAAACTTTAAGGGATCTGTGTTTCATTAATGACAGGTCTATCAATGGCTGAGCTGTTGATTTTAAACGATAAAATAAAATTGTTAATAATGAAAACGCAAGTAAAAAAGAAGAAACAACAGTTACGGTCTGTTCTTTAATATGAATGAGGTCATGTGCTCCGTAAGTAAGGCTCAACAGCCCCAATACAAGCAAAATACCTGATAAGACATCTGTTTTCTTTGACTTTTCTGAGACTGCTGTGTCCTTCGGAAGATAATAATAAGCTAAAATAAGCGTGACAGCCAAAATGGGAACATTAATCAGAAAAACCCAATGCCAGCTGAGGTATGTACTGATAATTCCTCCCAGTGAAAGCCCGCTTCCGGAACCGATTGCCGCAAATGAACTGAAGATACCGACCGCACGGTTTCTTTCCTGATCTCCGGTGAAGGTATTGGTAACAATCGACATCGCGGAAGGCATGATGAATGCCGCACCCAGTCCCTGCAAAGCACGAAATACCGCCAGCATTTCAAATCCGGAGGATAATCCTGCTCCTAACGAAGTCAGCATGAAAATTAATGATCCCAGAAGAAAAATCTTCCGGCGCCCGAGCTGGTCGGAAAGCTTTCCGCCAATAATAAGAAATCCTCCGAAAAAAAGTACATACAGCGTCTGAAGCCATTGCACCGTCTCTGTACCGATACCGAATTGCCCCTGAATAGAAGGAATAGAAAGATTAACAATAGCAATATCCAACGCTTCTACAAAAGTTCCTGCAGATGCTATCATCAAGATGAGTTTTTTTCTATCCATATAGTTCATTTATGCTGCAAAATTACAATTATTAGAACGTTTGTTAAAATTCAGTGTCAATTTTAGAACAAATATTATATTATTAAATTTTTTAAAGTACATTTACTCTTATATTTAAAAAATAAATACCTGAAACAGAACAAATGACAACAGAAAATTATACTCCCGATGAAAAAGATCTTTCCATCCTGAGAATTCTTCAGAAAGATGCTAAGCTTAGTGTTCGGGATATCGCAGGAAGAATTAACCTAAGCCCTACACCGACACACGAACGCATTAAAAGAATGGAAAGACTGGGAATCATCCGGGAATATACGACCGTGGTAGACCGCAAAAAAGTGAATAAAGGAATGATGGTGATCTGTATGATCGCTTTGAATGTCCATAATAAGAAGACAGCAGGAAAATTCATTGAAGAGGTCGGAAAACTGAAAGAAGTGGTTGAGTTTTATAACATCAGCGGGGACTTTGATTTTATGCTGAAGATCCTGGCGCCCAATATGGACGAGTTCCATGAATTTTTTGTGAATAAACTCTCTGAAATTGAGGGAATCGGGCAGACCAAAAGTATTTTTGTGATGAACAGCATTAAAGAAAGCACACAGATCCTATGATTTTAATTAGATATATCTTATTTATATTCTGCCATCGTTAGGAGATTCATTCATACAGAAAATCAAAGATTCACAAGATTTAGAAAAAATATTAATATATTTGAATATATAAACATGATGAAAACTATATAATGGAGACCAACAAAAAAAGCGTACTGATTATTGATGATCACAGTATTGTGAGGCAGGGAGTCTATCTGCTTATCAGAAAGCATTTTGCCAATACCGATATATTTGAAGCTTCTACTTTAAATGACGGGAAAGCAATCATCAAAAAAGGAGGAATAAATTTCATCATTCTGGATATCAACTTTCCTGAAGGTAATAGTCTCAATTTTGTTGAAAATCTCTCCATAGAATATGGTGACAGCATCAAGATACTTATTTTTTCTGCGCTTGAAGAAACGATTTACGCCTTCAACTTTATAAAGGCAGGAGCGCACGGGTTTTTAAGCAAACTTTCTGAACAGGAAGAAATTGTAAGAGCTTTCAGTAAATTTTTTGAATCGGGTAAATATTTAAGTGAAGAGCTTAAAGAAAGGCTTCTTGATAATATGATCCGGAAAAGCAATGCATCACCTATCGAAATGCTTTCCATCCGCGAGCTGGAAATCGCAAGGCTTCTGGTTGCCGGATTATCCAATAATGAAATTGCTGCAAAACTTTATATCCATAAATCTACCGTAAGCACCTATAAAACAAGAATTTTTGAGAAGCTCGGAATCAATAATATTCCTGCCCTTCTTAATATTTTCAATTTAAATTAAATTAAACAACAAACGTTAAAATCATTTTTGTTCCTTCCCCTTTTTTACTCTCAATATCAAAAGAGACATCGATAAGAGGCAGTAGCTCCTTAACTATTTTCATTCCTAACCTTGAACCTGAGAAATCCTGATTCTGTTTCAGCTTTGCCAGTTCTTCTTCCGACATCCCAAGCCCCGTATCTTCAATTACGAGATGATAACGGCACTCTTCAGTAGTAATCCCGTAAATATAGATGAATCCCTGATCCGTATACTTAATGGCATTGTCTAATATATTGTGAATTACAATGCTTAAAACATCCGGATTACTCACTACAATATCATTTTTACTGAGGTTATTCTGTATCTGTATAGATTTGAATTCTGCCGTATTGGCAAACAACAGCATTCTTTGGAAAATAAAATCTCTAAGTATAATATTTTCTCTGGTTTTATAATTGTCGTAAATGAAAATTTTATTGTAATTAATCGTGGAATCTATAAATTCAAGTATCTGGGTTGAAGATTCATTAATTGAGCCTATGACTTTCTTTTCGTAGCAGGCATCATCAATACTATCCAGAAGAAGTTCAGTACTCAGATTAATAAATTTTAGCGGGCTTTTGATATCATGACTTATTGCCGCCACAAGTTTTTTCTGTCTGTAAAGCTGTGCATAAAGTTCTTCCCGCGTTTTGGATAAGGAACCTATTGTTTCTTTTAATTCTGTGGTGCGTTCATCAATTTTGGCATTTAAAAGGAGGGATTCTTTTTCTATTTGCTTCAGCCTTATCCTGTAAAATGAATAAAAAACCAACAGCAATACAATAATGCCCAGTATTTTGAATGCGGTAGTTTCCCAAAAAGTAGGCTTCACAAACACCTGTAATTTTTTATAAATGTATACCGAAGAAAAATCTTTTAATTTTCTGACGTGGATATCATGCTTTCCATAGGTGAGGGAATTGATGCTTATGGTCCTGTTATCCGGAAGAGGCTGCCATCTGTCATCATCTATTTTATACTCAACATAATCATTTGCCTGGTTTCCGAAATTTGTATAATCCACAAAAATTTTCACATATCCGAAATTATTTTCCAGGTTTAAATTTCCTGAAATGTTTTTTTCTTTTTCATTTATAGCTACTCTATCTATATAAAAGTCCCTACCCGGCATAACAGGAGAAGCATTTTTCGTATTGATATATACTATTCCATTCATGGAAGGAAATGCAATAAAGCCATTGTTGATCAACCCATTAATATTGGCACCGCCATTAAATTCAGATGTGAGCAAACCATCTCTAAGACTATATCTGTGAATGTAAAACCCGGCATTTCCTTCGACATAAGAGCGGACTAAAATTTCTTTTTTAACCTGAAAAAGACCCTTATTTGATGAGAGCCAGTAATACCCTATTCCGTCATCTATTACACTATGAACGGAAGAAAGTATGCTGCTCTTCTTCGGCGGTCCGTAGAGCTTTCTATCTTTATAAAGATAAAGTCCTTTTCCATAAGATTGTACCCAAAAAATATTGTCTCTGTTGTTATTTATGCTTCTGAAGGTTATATTTGAAATAACTGTTTTCCGCTTTCTTTTTTTTTCATCAAAAATGTAAAGGCCGGTGTGTGCAGCAAGAAGGATTTCAGTATCATTAATGGGTGTAATACCTCTCACCGAAACGCCAATATTGTAAAACATTTCTTTTACAATTAGGTTATTTTTAATCATTATGTATCCAATCAGATTTTTGTCCCTGCACGCCAGAGCAAACCATATTTTATCTCCAGCTGTACTGCTGATGCTGCGAACAGAAACATCTTTACCGAAATACCTGAGCATTTGAGCTTTATTCTGAGACCAGAGAAGAATGCCATGTTCACTTTTCAGGACGAAGCCCTGATCTACACGAAGAATACCGTATTTATCTTTATTGGGAAACGGGAGATTTTTAATATAGCCCTGTGCACCAAAAATATCGCCCTCACCTGTAATAACTTCTTTATCATTATACCTTGTTATCGCATTAAAAGTCACCCTTTTGGGTGCATTATAAGCATTGATAAAATTTTTTCTGACCACTAAAAAACCCTGGGAAACTGTACCAATAATAAGTGTTCTGGTTATATGATCATAATACATACAGGTAGCAATAAGCTTTTTAAGAGTTGGGCTGCTGCAGATCAGTGTGGTTAATATCGTACCATTTTTGTGTTCAATTAAGTAAATTTTATTATTATTCCGGATCAGAAGCTGTTTATTGGCCGTATTGATAAAAAAGTCAAAATCATCATTTTTGGCAATTCCTGTTTGATGCTCTTTTACCACACCAGTCTTCTCAATTTTTTCTATCGCTGCATTATTCTTTAGATAAAACAGCTGGTCACCCAATAAAAAAAAGCGAAAAAAAAGATATCCATTCAATTCTTTGACAAACCTGCTCCTGCCGTTTTTATGGTAAAAAAGCCTATAATTATCGATATAGTAAAATTCTTTTTTTGAGATATAAAAATAAAACTTCCCTCTGTGTATGAATTCCGGGCTCTCTTTTAGAATCTTCCAAAGATTTTCGACACCATGTGGTTTCAACTGCCTGAAGGTAGAAGAGCTGCTTTCAGAAATTACCGAAAATCTTCTTTTTGTAATGACTGCAGGAATTTCTCCGGAATTATAAAAAGTAAACAACCAATCGTCATCTGCTGAACCGTCTATCATTAAGGTTCTGTTTTCCACCGAAGGAATATTGACATCGAAAGAAATAAAATTTTTTCCGTCAAACCTTACAATTCCGTTTTCGGTAGAAAGCCAGACAAATCCATATTTATCTTTCACGATAGATTTTATGGTATTTTGAGGAAGTTTGCTTTCATCAGCATTATACCATTTCTCGTAATAATTCTCCTGCTGCGCAGAGAATCGCAAGTATGTGAGAACAAAGAGTAGCGCCCAAAGGTATTTCATATTGTGTTGTAAAATAAGACAGTTAATACTTGTAATACTAATACTACACATTGTAGTATAAATACTTATTAAATACCAAAATAGTATTACATACTCTATCTTTTCATAAAAATAACTTTGTGCTTGTAGTTTTACAGTTAGATAACTATAAAATATACATCAAAAATACATTTTTTTATAATATTTCACATAGATTTTATAATAAAAATGATATAATTAAAACAGATTGATGAATGTAATATAAAAAACAAAAACAAAAAACGATTTTAAGAAGCCTAAAAAAGCAAATAATGAGAAAAAATTAACTTCGGATTCCGAATCTACAGATGGCCTGTAATGGCAAAATCATTCGCAGGTCATCTTTGGAAACGGTACACAAAAAAGAAGAACAATAAGTTTTGGTAAGGAGTTGAATAATAATGACAATTATACAAAATCCTATGAAGGTATTATATGATTTAAAAAGAAATATTATGATTTTTACCGTGTCTTTATCACAACTGTACGGAAAACCACATAATGATCTTTTGAAGTCGAAAAGAAAAATGATACAATCTAAAAAAAGAAAACCCTGAATCGGAACTTATCATTAAAATTAATCCCCTATAAGATTCTAAAACACATAATGATTGATTAAGTATTCAGATATTGCAGAGATTCAGACTCTGCATTTCTGAAGCTTAGATGAAAAAAGACAAACTCAAAGCATTTGTATAAATGATGAAAAAAAATAATTCCCATATACGCTGAAAGTTTTCTTTAAAAAGGATTTGGGTATATATGAATTCCGGGTGGTTTCAAAAGTAGGAATTCGTATTGCGGAACGACATTAAGCCTTATGCTTTCATGCGTTCCGCAACTCAAAAGCCGAATGTATCCACAATCTTGGATTTACCCATCTCCTAAAAAATATAAATAATACAAGATAGATAAACATTAACACAGAATAACAATTTCTTTAAAAACTTAAAATCAGGCATTGTGACAAGTAAAACTTACAACTTCAATATCAGTTTCTTTAAAAAACATAAAAAAAGTTTCTTCAAAACTGGAATTGAATATAACTATTGTCCTTTTGCTGGCTGGTTTTATGAACCTGCTGTAACATTTTATTAAGAAGGACATTCCTTATTATTTTTAAAGAAAGTGTAGTTACGGATATTAATATAAAAAAGCATTATGGAAAGATCAGTACCCAATTACAAAAGAATATTTGAAGACATTATTCAAAAAAAATGTCCTGAAAAATACAGCTTATGCGCACACCTGCTGAATAAGAGTGAGATCTCAGCAATGGACGTATTAAAACTTAATGCTATTGTTTTCGACAAAAACTCAGAATCCGAAAGCATCAATCAAAAGCATAAAAGCTACGACAGTGATACGATCAATAAAATTCTGAATTATCAAAAAGAAAACAAACTCAGCAATGTAGAAGTATCCAGGCATTTTAACTTAAGCCGAAGCACTATAAGCAAATGGAAAAAGACATTTTCTGCTGCCCAAATAAATAACTTTGTCCGCCTGTGACATTTAATTGATTAAGCATAACACATGCAATAACAGCCTTTTCGGAGTAGTTTTTACTTTCAAAAATGTTTCAGTACAATCAGAGTTTCAGCGATGTACACATGAACGGTAAAGATGTAAGCTTAATTGCTTATGACGGGAATAATTTTGGTTGATAGTTTAGTTTATTCCTGCTGCTCTGAAAGGCTTTATGTATCATAGCATACACATTATTTTTTCTAAAAAATCAATTTTCTAAAGCCGGTAAAGAGATAACTTTTCGTACCAAAGACGAAATCTCTTAGTATACCATTCTACTTTATTTTCATTAAAAAAAACATACAGCAGGGTTTTTTCTCCATACCATGTTTTTTTGAGCTGGAATATCGAAGCTTCCTCATTATCGAACACTCTGGTATAATGCTCTAATGTAGCAAGCACTTCCTCCTTACTCATATGCTGGAGATTCGGAATAAAAAGATTCTCTTCACTTTGCTTAAACCTTTTTTTCATTTTCAGGCTGTATTTCCGTTAATCACAATATCTATTTAAACAAGAATTAATTTCTTATAGAAGAAATCTAAGTGTAGGGTTACACTGTCCGACTACTTGATAGATGCTACTTAAAAGCAGTTGTAATGATAGCCATAGCATGAATCGCAGGTTAAAGTTATTTCAGTTGTAAAAAAAAATATGTAAAATTTTATTGCCTTCATATACGTACTAATACTACAAAATGTAATACTAATACTACAATTCATTATCCTTATGCAACCTTTTCTTCATGAGGCTATTGAGTACGGCAATCCAAATCGTTGAAAGCAAAAGTGACATACAGGTAATTCCAAGGCCAGATTTATAAAGGCTATATTCTATTAATCCCGATTTATATGCTAAAGACAATGCCAGAATACCAAATTCCCCAGTCTGAGAAAGCAATGCTCCTCCATACCAGCTTTCCTTCCATCCGAACTTTAGCAAGCGGAAGCTCACGGCAGACATCACGCTGTTGCTCAGAAGAACAAAAAATGTTCCCAGCAGAATAATACTGAAATTAGAGAAAAGATACGGAATATCAAGCCGCAATCCGATGGAAACAAAAAAGAGGGTAACGAAAAATACCTTAAAAGGTACCAGCGAATGCTCCAGCCAGTTGAATGTTTTTACCCTTCCTACTACAACACCGGCCACAAAACTTCCAAGCGCACTGCTCATTCCCGCGGCTTCGGCCACCAATCCGGAAATAAGACAGATGAATAGTCCGAAAAACACCTGCAGGTCATGATCTTTTTCTATTGAAGTAAAAAATTCCGGAAGCCTGATTTCCTGAACGTTTCTTATCCTTTTAAGAATAAAGAAAATAATACCGCAAAGCAAGACCGGAAACAGAATGTTGGAAATGTGGAACTCCTGTTTGTTCCAAGCTTTCAGTAAAGTAAGCACCGGGGCCAGAAGCAGATCCTGGAATATCAATATATTTAAAACCATGATCCCGAATGTTGTTTTCAAAATCTGATGTTTGTTTAGAAACTCACTTACAACCGCTGTACTGTTGAATACAAACAAAATAGCAATAAGAACAACACTGTTCAGGGAAAGTCCCGCGAAATATCCTACAAAGAATGCACAGCCAATGCTCAGAATAATTTTGATGAGCTGCGCCACAACCGGCTTTATAAGCAGACTTTTATTGTCCGGTACATTGATTTCCATTCCCAGGAAAAACATCAGCAGCAGAATCCCTATTTCTCCTATAGTTTCAGTCTGCTCAGGATTTGTGAAAACTCCCGAAATATGAGGCCCGAGAACAATCCCTACGATAATATATGCAATAAGATAAGGCTGATTAAATTTTTTCAACAAGAACATCATTCCCAGTGTGGTAAGACATAAGATAGAGACCGACCAAAGTAATCCGTTCATAGCTTATTGTTTTTTAAGAATAAAGATGAAACAGGTACGACAAAAATTGGTTTTCCTTTTGGGAAAACCAATATATAAACTAAAAATAACTTATTACTGAACCTCAATAAGTCGAGGTGCCTGTTTTTTTGCTTTTTCCGATTTCGGAATGGTGAGTTTCAGAACACCGTTTTCGTATCTTGCTTCAATGTGTTCTTCATCAACTACATTTTCTGCCAGCTCGATACTTCTTCTGAAAGACTGATAGCTAAACTCTCTTCGGATATAATTCTCATCTTTCTCTTCCTTCTGATTTTTTCGGGAGGAAGAAATAGTGAGCATATTTCCTTCCAGCGTAATCTGAAAATCCTGTTTTTCCATTCCCGGAGCAGCCACTTCAACTTCAAAATTTTCGTTATTTTCACGAATATTTACCGAAGGAAGTGTAGTAAGGGTTGATGAAAAATTGTTGTTGCCCCAATTAAAAAGTTCGCGGCTGAAAAAGTCATCGAACAGTGTACGTGGATTTGCAGGGAGCAAACTGCCGTTGTTTCTTTTAACGATTGACATAACTTACGAGTTTTTAAAGGTTAAACAATATATTTAATAATCGTAACATATTCATTACAAACTATATACCATCATTAAATTCTGAAATTTTGTCATTTTAAAACTGAAAAATTGACAGCAAAAATGAAAAAATTTCCACTAATGAATATCACAAGTAGAGAAAATTTTCAGGCTTTTTCGGAAACTCAATCTAATTTAATTATTTACTTTCTTCCTCAGATCCTTTAAAACTTCCAAAGAAATCTATCATCGATTGCAAAGCTTTTTCCGAATGCATGGTTTCACCGTTTTCAACAGATTCTTTTGCAGCCGCAGACGCCCTCCTGAACATTTCCGCTTCATAACCAGCAATAGCCTCCTGTATGGTTGAATACGTTGCGGATGTTAAACATTCACTCAGATCCAGCGCATCTTTCATCGCCATATTAGCTCCTTCGCCGGCAAAAGGAGGCATAACGTGTGCAGCATCTCCCATAATCGTAGCATTGTGTAACGGTTTCCAATACTGATCAAAAGGCATACAGTAGATGGGACGGGGAATAAAGGGAATTTCCGCATTCTCAAATAATTCCAGCCAGATGCTGTTCCATTCGGGATATGCTTTTTTATACCAATGTATTATTTCATTTTTATCAGAATAATCCACTCCGTTTGTCGAAGTCCATTTTTCATCAGCTTTAAAGCTGGCATAAAAACCAATTTCGCCTTTTCCTTTTTGCCCGATCAGCAGATTTTTATGATTTCCGAACGCCATGATTTTTCCACCCATCAGGATTTTATTGATTTCGGGAGCATTAATTAAGGCATCCGGAACATTTCCTTCCAGCATCGTGATTCCCGTGTAAAAAGGTTTGATTTCTGTAATATAAGGCCGCACTTTTGAACGCGCACCATCACAGCCGATAACCATGTCGGCATACACGGGATCCCGGTTTTCAAAATGCAGCAGCCAACCTTCATTTTCTTTTTTCATAGACAAAAAATGGCTATTCCAGACAACGGTATTTTCCTGAAGGGAGTTCAGCAGGATTTTTCTTAACGTTCCGCGGTCAATTTCCGGACGGAAATGTTCTTCCCCGAAATCTTCATTAGGTTCTGATTCATGGTCACTCAACCAGACTTTTGCATTTTCGTCCATGATCAGCGTTTTATCCGCTCCGATCATAAAACTTTCTTTGAATACTTCCAATAAGCCTCCAGCACGAATTGCAGCCAGGCCGGAATCCTGATGCAGATCAAGAAGTGAACCCTGAACACGGGCATTTTCATTCAGATCTCTTTCATAAACTTTTACCTCTACTCCTTTCATCTGTAAAAGCTTTGCGAGAGTTAATCCTCCGGGACCGCCACCAACGATGGCAACGGATTTATTTTTTATAAGCATATAGTAATATTATGCCGCAAAGTTATTTCTTAGAGTAGACTAAAAATTGTAAAAATCGGTCATTGTCATTTTTAAAAAGTTCCCGTGGTGAAACGCCTGAAAGTTTCTTAACGTCTTTTATAAAATGGGACTGATCTGAAAAATTGAGCTGCGGAAAAAGAATTCCATCTTTTATATATTCTAATGACTTCTGAAAACGGAGTATCGTACAATACATTTTTAAGGTTACTCCTAAATATTTTGTAAAATAACGGTTGATCTGCCGTTCGCTCCAATGTATGGTTTCAGATAATTCTTTAATGCTAATCTCTCCATGCGCTTCAAAAATCAGGCGGAACAAATTCCGTTTCCGTTCATCAACTGTATCGTTGAGGTGCATTTTTATTGCCCGGGAAGCTTTGTTGCAGAAATCTTCAAAATCATTGAGATCATCTTCACAGAAACCCCAGAAATTTTCAGGAAGTTCTTTTCCGCTGTTGACGTATTCAGCAATAGGCACATTTAAAATATACTCCAAGGAGAGCGGATTAAAGCTTATGGAAAAGAACATTGAAATATTCTGCTGCGGCATTGTTTTAGGTTTTGTCTCAAGACCCATCAATACCATAAAGAATCTGTCGTCAGTTGTTTTGCACAGGAGAAGGTCAATCTTGCCATTAGGAATAATAACCCCCTCTTTACATTCGGAAACATTTTTTAAAGAAGAAAAACAATATACAAAATCACTAAGTAGTTTTTCTGGCTCTTTAAAATGATATTGCAATGTACTACTATTCACTTCAGATTTATTGTTTTGCTAAGTTAACATATTCCTCCAAGATAATTTTTAATTTAATAATAAAACGGTTTTGTATTATCATTTCATCCGGTAATTGGTTGCATTACGTATTGATTGATTTTTGAAAATGATGATTTGATTTTTTATAACCGCAGGGCTTGTGCCTATCCTAATTTTGTATCAGAAAATTAAAGTAAAACAATACAAAATTTATTTATTATGAGTATACAAGAGAACATCAGAAACGCTGCACAGGCTACTTTTAAAAATCATTTGGAATTCCTGTCATCCGGACAGATCGAAAAATGGGTAGATCTTTTTGACGAAAACGGGATTCTTGAATTTCCTTACGGTCCGGCCGATTTTCCAAAACTGGTGAAGGGAAAAAAGGAACTGTATGAATACATGAAGAATTTCCCGAAGCATTTCCTTGTAAGTTTTGAAAATCTTCATTTCCACGCAACTGAAAGTCCTAATCTAGTGATCGCCGAATTTACAAGCAACGGAAAAGCCATCAGTACAGGCAAACCTTACAATCAGCAGTATATTTCAGTGGTAACCACTGATGATCAGGGGATGATTCTGAAATATGTTGATTTCTGGAACCCGATGGTTGCATTGGAAGCCATCAATGCACCGCTCAGCAATTTTGTAAACGAGTAAAACCTACAGCCACGATCTTTGGTAAGATCGTGGCTGTTTCTTTAAGGTTATCAATTTTAAATAAACTTCATTTACACTATATTTGTTATGCTCAAAAAAATCACACAGTATCTTAAACAGCTGGTCATGACAAAACCTGAAACCATCGAAGAATTTTATGCCAACCGACCATTTCTTAAAAGTGTTGATCTTACAGACAGCCAAAATCATTTCAATATTTTTGAGATCAATAAAGAGGAGCAGCTGAAAGATAATGCGGCTGTTTCTTTCGGAAGGAAAAACTACTTTAAAATCTGTCTGATTTCCGGTAACAGCAACATTCATTATGCTGACAAAAGTTTTGAAATTATAGAACATGGTCTTCTTTTTGCCCATCCACTCATTCCTTATGACTGGGAGGCAATTTCCGGTCAGCAAACAGGATACAGCTGTATTTTCGACGAATCTTTTACAGAGGGATTCGGGAATATTAAAAAATATCCCTTTTTCCAACCGGGAGGATATCCGGTTTTTGAACTCGGCAAAGAAGAAAAAACACTATTGGAAGGTATTTTTATACAGATGAAGAAAGAATTTTCTTCAACTTTTGATTTCAAAGATGACATCCTGAAAAACCTCATCTTTCAGCTTATTCTCGCTGCCCTGAAAATACGTCCTTCTACCCATCTTATCTCCGAAAGACCAAATGCTGCAACAAGGATTACCTCTCTTTTCATGAATTTACTGGAAAGCCAGTTTCCTATCATCAATACCCTTGCAGGAGTTTCTTTAAGAAGCGCCTCCGATTTTGCGGAACAGATGTCGGTACATGTCAATCATCTTAACAAATCTGTGAAAGAAACCACGCTGAAAACAACATCGGAACTGATTTCAGAAAGGATTCTGAAAGAAGCTAAAATCATGCTTCAACACAGCTCCTGGGCTATTTCAGAAATTGCCTTTAGCTTAGGTTTCGAAGGTCCTGCACATTTTAGCTCTTTCTTTAAAAAGATGGTGAAGGTATCCCCCAGTGAGTTTAGGGGCAAAGTTGGAAGATAATTTGAATATGAAGTATTCAAAAACTTAACCTGTTTTTATACTATTCTAAATTTGACTTAATAACTTTATGTTACATATAATCCTTTGAGGCAAAGGAATTAATTAACATTCCTATTTCATCAAATTTTTAACGGCATCTAAACCTATCTTGATTTCCTGTGTTATTTCTCTATTCATCAAAGAAAAATCCATTTTATCTTCCGTCATTTTCTCCCATTTCAGAGCACACTCCGACAGTTTAAAAAGTCCGGCGCTGCCTGCGGTGCCTTTAAGTTTATGAAGAATCATTCTGGTTTCCGCAATGTCTTTTTCTTCAGCTGCTTTTCCTATATTTTTTTCTGCATGGGTAAGCTCCTGGATAAGCAGGTTGAGAAATACTTCTTTAAAATCATCATCACCACCAATCTGCTCATTTAGCATATTCATGTTGATGTATTCTTCCGGCTTCTCTGATTGATCTTGGGCATAATCAACTTCCGAATTTTTATCATTATTGCTGTTTACGCTAATGTATTTTTCGAGCATCTCCTGTAGATCTGCCTGCCTGAGGGGTTTGGGAAGGAAATCATTCATTCCTGCTGCCAGGCATTTTTCTTTTTCACCCAGTACATTTCCTGCCGTAACGCCGATGATCGGTACATTTTCATATTCCGGAAGCAGGCGTATCTGCTGTGTAGCTTCAATACCGTTCATTACCGGCATCTGTACATCCATAAGGATAATAGAAAACTGCTTTTTCCTGCATTCTTCCAGAGCTTCCAGTCCGTTAACGGCTTCAGTTAAATGTGCATCCGGGGTAAGGGATTTCATCATCCTGTTATTCAGCACCATGTTTACGGGATTATCGTCTACCAGAAGAACTTCAAGTTCGGGAGCAAAGGAATACGATTCTTTTTCGGACTGCTCCTGAACAATTTCTACAACATTATTCTGGGTAACTCTGCGCAAGGTTTTATACAGATCATCCGACTTTACCGGCTTCAACAGTAAATAAGAGTTTTTTCTTTCCCGAATTGAAGACATCACGTTTAATTCTTCCGAGGAGGAAGAAAGTATGATAAACGGTGAAATTTCTTTTCGCTGATTAAAGAGCTCCCTGATTTTATCGATGGTTTCCAATCCGGACATGATAGGCATGTGATAATCCATCAAAATTACATCGAATCGCTCTCCCTTCAAAAGAATTTCCAACGCTTCCATTCCATTGGCGGCGAGTGTGGATTCGATATTTTTATGAGCAAGCATATGCTGGAGAATGATCCTGTTGGTTTCATTGTCATCCACCACCAAGGCTCTTTGAATGGTCATATCATCATCTTCCCGTAGTTCGGATATTTCGTAAGGAATCTCAATATCGAAGAAAAACACGGAACCTTCTTCCAGTGTGCTAATCAGTGACAGATGACTGCCCATATATTTCAGGATATTATTCGAGATGGTAAGCCCAAGACCTGTCCCTCCATATCGTTTACTGATGGAGCTGTTTTCCTGGGTGAACGCATTGAATATATATTTCTGCTTTTCAACAGGAATACCGATTCCCGTATCCCGTACTGAGAAGCGAAGGGCAATATTTTTATCATCCATGCGTAATTTCTCCACTTTCAGCTCAATCTCCCCTTTTTCTGTGAATTTTACAGCATTGCCCAAAAGATTGATCAGGATCTGTTTTAATCGTGATTCATCGATCAAAAGCGTTTTAGGAAGTCCCGGCTCGATATTGAGAAGAAGCTCAATATCCTTTTTCTGGGATTGGTACAAAATGACATTGATAACCTGACTTACCATATCATAAACATCGCTTTTTTCTATTAAAAGCTCCATTTTTCCGGATTCTATTTTAGAAAAATCCAGAATATCATTGATGATATTGAGCAGGTTTTCACCCGATTCATTGATGTAATTCAGGTATTGGGTCTGTATTTCGTTCAGCGGTGTCCTGAGGAGAAGATCAGAAAATCCGATCACACCGTTTAGAGGAGTACGGATCTCATGGCTCATATTGGCCAAAAATTCTGACTTTGCCTTGCTGGCACTATCTGCTAATTCCTTGGCAGTTTTGAGTTCTTCATTTACCAGGATGGCATCTGTAATATTCCGTACGGAAATAATTATACCACCCACTTCATCTTCCGTAAGATACCAGGGTCCTACTTTCAGGTCGTAATGCTGGAGCTGTTCTTTACCATCGATGTTAATAGCAAAATCTTCTTTTGCATACGTTTCTCCTAATAAGGCATTTTTATAAATTTCTTTTCTTTCCTCGGGAATATCAGGCGATATATCAAACATGTTATTTCCGATAAGATCCAGATTATTCATATTGAATTCTTCTTTCCAGCGGGTGCTTACCGACACATAGTTGAGATCTTTATCAAACATGGCCAGAGGAATCGGGACGTCGGTTACGAAAGACTGCATCATGGCTTCCTTCCTGGCAACTTCCAAAAACATTTTTTTGAACGCATCAATGTCCTGAATGATCCCAAAAACCCTTTTGCAGACCTCGCCGTCAAATTCCGGAATGCCTTTTACCCTTACCCAGATCGTAGCACCGTCATTGCGGACCAGCTGGAATTCTTCATCAAAGGGAATTCCTTCTGTTACAGCTTTATCGAATAGGTTTTTCATTCTCTCCCTGCTCTCTTCTTTATAGAATTTCATGGAACTTTCGAGATCCGGCTGGAAATTACTTTTTATCTTATGAATTTCTTTAGTACTCTGAGACCACAAGAGATCACCGGTCCTCATGTTTACTTCCCATCCTCCTACCTGGGCAACAGAGCCGGTCTCTTCAAGAATTTCTTTGGTATACAACAGATCTTTTTCTAATTTATCCCTACGGATAAGGTCTGATTTTAATTGTATATAAAAAGTAACCGTAACAACAATGGCTGCAATGGCTGAGAAAAGGATAAATAGCACGGTCGATTGAGAAGACCTGTCCAAATCTTTATTTTTTATTGCAAGCTGAATTTCCTCATATTTTACGAACTCCTGAACCAGCTTACGGCATCTATCCATTGCTGTCTTGTTTTGCACAAGTTCCTGTGGAGTCATTAATATTCCATTCCTACGGTTCTCAATGAGCAAAACATCTCCTTTCATCATGGTCTGTGAAGTACGCAACAGGTCATTCAGAAGGTCAATCTGATGTTTGTCTTTAATATTCAATGCATTTATGTTGGAAATAAGCATCGGATAGTTTTCTTTACTCTTATTAAAGGGCTCCAGAAAACTTTCCTGCCCTGTAAGCTGATATCCCCGGTTGCCTGTTTCAGCATTTAACAAAGAATTTAAAACATCCTTTACTAAACTTATAGATTCCTTACTTTTCAAGAGGCTTTCCCTATTCTCCATCTGCTTTTGTATACTAATATAGGAGGCTATGGAGCCGGCAATCAGCAGTACTAAGGAAAGCACCACCCCAATTCGAAGATTTCTTATAATTTTTTTCGGCATTGAAATTAGTTTAACGGTAATGTAAAAGATAGATTATTTATCTGCTCTATAATTGCTTCATACTGATTGATAATTGTATACCAGATAAACAAGTCTATATCCTTTTCCTGACATGAACAGAAGATTCTTCTACCCGGGCAAATTTATGGAAATCCTATCATATAAAAATTGGTATTTTGATTTTTATATGATTTTACTCATAACAAACTTTTAGCAATGCAAAATGAGGGTTTACTTAAGACCTATTGATAATAGTAAGCTGAAAAAGATATAACAAAACATGATACTTTACTCTTGTATAAATTTCAGAGATCGAGATACAAGACTAAGTATAAATAATTGACAAACAAACAAATAAATATTGACGTATAATATTGTCAAATGAATAACATGAAATAAGAAACAGACCTATTTCCCGATACAAAATTTAGAAAAAATATTCCCAAGCACTTCATCATTCGTTACCTCACCCGAAATTTCACCGAGGTGTTCTAAGGCATTTCTTAATTCATAGGCAAGAAGTTCGGTGGAGATTCGGAAGGAGATTGCTTCGTTTACTTTATGGACCGCGTTCAGGGATTTCTGTAACGCTTCAAAATGACGCTGATTGGTAATCACTACATTATTTTCCGAAGCTTTTAACTGCTCAACATACGAGGACAGCTCATTTTTCAGATCCTGCATATTCTGATTTTCTACTGCCGAAATCATAATAAAATCGAACTCATGGGTAATTTCTTTTCTGAAAACTTCTTCCACTTTTTTGTACTGATGCGGCATCACTTCGTCAATTTTCGTAGCACAAATGATGAGCTTCAGATCTTCACGCAACAAAGATTTCAGCATGTCGACGTCTTCAGAAAAATCAATGGTTCCGGCATCGGCAAGGTAAACCAGAATATTGGCATTTTCTACTTTTTCCTTTGCTTTTTTAACACCGATGGCTTCGATTTCGTCAGAGGTTTCCCTCAGTCCCGCCGTGTCGATGAGACGGAACGCATGACCTTTAATATGCAGGATTTCCTCAATTGTATCACGGGTCGTTCCGGCGATATTGCTTACAATCGCACGTTCTTCTTTCAACAATGCATTCAAAAGGGTCGATTTTCCGGCATTGGGTTTTCCTATGATGGCTACTGCGGTTCCGTTTTTAATGGCATTTCCGTACTGAAAGCTTTCAATCAGGGAATGCAGTTTTACTTCTATTCTATTCAGCAATGCGGTAAGCGCAGTCCGATCTGCAAACTCCACATCTTCCTCCGCAAAATCCAGCTCCAGCTCAATAAGCGAAACAAAATTCAGAAGATCCGTTCTCAGCAGGGAAATTTCATTGGTGATTCCACCTTTTAGCTGACTGATCGCTACTTTTCTGGAAGCCTCATTTTCGGAAGCAATTACATCTGCGATTGCTTCAGCCTGGGAAAGATCTATTCTTCCATTGATAAAAGCACGCAGGGTAAACTCCCCGGCTTTTGCCATTCTCGCGCCATTCTTGATCAGCGTTTCCAGAATACGTTTTCCGATGTGCGGAGATCCGTGAAATGCAATTTCCACAGAGTTTTCCGTTGTAAAGCTTTTAGGCGCGAGGAAAATAGAAAGCATCACCTCATCAATCGTTTCCTCGCCATCCATAAAATATCCGTAATGGATCGTATGCGATTTCTGTTTTTCCAGATTTTTGCCGGGAAAACTTTTCTGAACGACTGGTAAAGCATCATTTCCGGAAACCCGGATAATGCCCAAAGCTCCTACTCCGTTGGCTGTAGCCAGTGCACAAATGGTATCGTTATTCATGCTGCAAATTTACGTTTTTTCACCGCAAACAAAAATATCCTTTATCTATCGCCGTTATTCATCAAACTTACCCTAAACTCATTTATTATAACTCTAACTATCACACTTAATATCAGAAGCTTTTTCCGGCTTTCCGCACTCGCTATTTTCCTGGTTTCTGCGGCGCGGCTTCGCCGCGCCGCAGAAACCAGGAAAATGAGCTCAGACAATTGCTGCAATCCGGGCTATGATCAATGAGTTTCCGTTGAAACTACGACGACATTTCAACCAGGATACCCTTTCAAATATTGGTATCAATAGAAAAATCACTTCAAAAATTGAAGTGATTACTGCTTTGAATTTACTAAGTTATTTTGAAGATGAATGATGTTTGTCTTCCTGTACAAAGATAGAACGAATTACTTCCTGCGCTATCAGGATAATCCCTAAAAATAATACCGTAAAAATACGGTTGCATATTACAAAATAACCCCGCCCGGCAGTTCCTGCCGGCGGGGTTATTTATTATTGTTATCTGAAATTCAGATTATTAAATTAACTGTTATTAAATCGGGCTTACCAATTCATTAAACCATTCTTTCACCTCACCTTCCAGATAGGGGCCTATTTTTTCGGCGCAGGTTTCATGATAATTATTAAGCCATAAAATTTCTTCTTCAGAAAGAATTTCTTTCACAATTGTATCTTTAAAGAACGGACAGAACGTTAACGTTTCAAATTCATAGAAAGTTCCTGAATCTGTTGTCTCAGATTCCCGTACAGCAATCAGATTTTCGTGACGGATGCCGTATTCCCCTTCCACATAATATCCCGGTTCATTAGAGCAGACCATTCCCGGCAACAGCTCCTGAGGATTCATATCTTTGCGGATATTCTGAGGACCTTCGTGAACGTTCATAAAACTTCCTACTCCATGCCCGGTTCCGTGATTGAAATCTTTTCCGTGCATCCAAAGCGGAAGCCGTGCAATCGCATCAAGCTGAACACCTCTTGTTCCTTTAGGAAACTTCACCATAGAAAGACGGATCATTCCCTGCAAAACAAGCGTCGAATTTATTTTAAACTCTTCAGAAACAGCTCCCAATGCAAAAGTTCTCGTAATATCGGTTGTTCCTTCGAGATACTGACCTCCCGAATCCACCAATATGCTTGCATCGTTGGTAACCTCCTTGCTGCCTTCACTTTTCGCGGAATAATGCATAATGGCACCGTTATCCTTATATCCTACAATGCTTCCGAAACTTTCCCCTACGAAGTTTTCTCCTTGCACGCGGAAACCTCTCAGCTTTTCCCCGATAGAATATTCTGTCATCGGTTCTTTTCCTGCATTATGGGTAAGCCAGTATAGGAACTTTACCATCGCAACCCCGTCTCTTACCATTACTTTTCTGAAACCTTCCAGCTCCGTATCGTTTTTCTGGGCTTTCATCAGATTACCCGGAACTGGAGCTTTGATCATCTTATTATCAGGTTTTAATGCTTCAAAAATAGACTGGTTGCTGTTTGGGGAAACCAATACCTTTTCATTGCTGAATGCTTTAAGGCAATTATAAAATTCTTCATAAGGCATCATTTTTACCCAGGCATCATCCAGCTGTTTACGGGCTTCTACTTCCAGTTTTTCGAGATCAGTGAAGAGTTTTGCATCGTTTTTTGTTATAACAATATACCCTAAGAAAACCGGATTGCTCTCTACATCGCTTCCTCTTAGGTTCAGGGTCCACGCAACATCATCAAGACTTGATATAACATGTACCGTGGCTTCTAGTGATTCCATTTTCTGACGAATGGCCGCGATTTTTTCAGCTACGGATTTCCCCGCTCTTTCAATCGGATGAACGAAGATAGGATTTTTAGAAGGCGTTCCCCTTTCTTTCCAGATATTATCCAGAAGAGGAAGATCAACTAACGTAATATTTTTAGCATTTAATTTCTCTGTAAGGAGTTCCCAATTCGCATGGGAAGTAGCCAGCGCATTAACAGCCACCCTTCCTTCTGCGGGAATTTCAGAAATAATCCAGTCGATATAATTTGGTGTTCCCTCCATTCCTTCTTTGAAAAGATCGATTCCCGATCCTTCCAGTTCTAATGCAGCTTGTGTGAAATATCTTCCGTCCGTCCATAGTCCAGCCTTATCTTTTGTAACTACTACAAAACCAGCAGAACCCAAAAAACCCGACAGCCAAGCTCTTTCCTGCCATTCTTCAGGTAGATATTCACTCATATGCGGATCTGCAGAATATACGATAAATGCATCAACATTATTTTCCTGCATTTCCCTACGAAGTGCAGCTATTTTTTCCTTTGAAGTCATTTTTTGAATAATTTTAAAGATGTGAATTTACGAATTTAAAGGTTACCCGGCAGAGTATTATTGTATTTTAGCATTTTATTACAGCAATTACTTTTCGATGTTCGGTTCCCCAATCGGCTAATGTATCTATAATTTTTTAGCAGAAGGAGCTTCTGTTATTCTTATTTCTTCCTGAATTTCAGTGAGCCGATATGCAAAAAAGGGCGCTTACGCGACGACAAAGAGCAGTTGATGCAATTGCGCGTACCGCAGTAACGGAGCCAGCAGATAATATATTGAAATGCAAGATTTTCAGGTTATTGTTTTGGTTTATTTTTTTCTGTAGATAGCCGATGCTTTCTTGTGTTCCTATAATTCCAAATCAGATACAGTAGAAATAAAGTGATCCAAACACTCAGGACCACTACAATAAAAATAGACTGTATCGACTGATGAAGATAATTTGGCTTATAAAATAAACGTTCAACGGTTGTAAACCTTTCCTTTAGTTTAGTTCTGTCAAAAGTATTCCGGATTTCATTGAGAGGTTCCCGGCTATGATCACGAAAATAAAAGACATCATGTTCCAAGTTTTTGGGAATGATTTGTGTTTCTATATTATATTTCTTAAACAAAGTGTCCAGATGCTGAAACGAATGAAGCAGCGAATCATGATCATATTTATAGAGCAATTTATATCTTGTTACGGCATTTTGATATTGTTGTGTAGCTTCAGAAACGTTATGAACAGGACTATATAAAATCTTATTTTCCAAAAAGATACAGATATCTTCATCATATTCCGGATCTACCTCAACACCTTTGAATATAATTTCCGTACTGTCTCCGATCGCTTTTTTAGAAATAATTTTTTTGGTAAAGTCCTCAGGTTCAAATCCAAAATAATCCATTCCCGATCGTATTTTAGAACCTATGTTTTTGTAATCAGAACTTAGTATTTTCAAGGTATCTATACTGTAATAGCGTATTTCCTGTGAGTAATAATCCCGATTGTCCGGCTCGTAATAGATGGTGTCTCTTTCCGCTATCACCGGATAAGGTTTGGGATATAAAATATTTTCCGGATTGAATAATTTATCAGAGCTATAGGAAGTATAATTATACAAAAACGGATATAAGACATTAAGCATAGTTTTGTCTTTATTCAAATCTTTTTCAGGAAGCTCATTTCTCATTTTGGCATTTAACCCAAAACTGTAGCTTATAAAAAAGGTCAATGAAAGAAAGGAAATCAGTAATAAAGAAGCGCCAATTTTTACAGTATTAGTGACACTATATTTATTTTTGGAATGATTCCTTAATAACAAAACAAGAAAGCAAAACAGAAACAGACCGGTAATAAAAAAGTGTGAAATAGAAACGTCATCATAAAATTTGAATCTGTAAAACTCCGTGTAAGTATCAACTTTACCAATTCCTTCAAACTTAAAGTATCCATAGATAAAATAAGCCAGATGTATTACGCTTAAAACAATAACGGATTTGATCAGAAATATTTTTAATTTTTTATCCATAATTTCAACAATATATTCTTTAAAGTAAGGATTTTTTAAAATAATTTTAATTAACCTGATCCTAAGTTAAGTCTAAAATGTTTAATTAAGCTCTATGGAATTATTGTTTTCCTTAAAAGTTTCCTGTATTTTCTTAATTCTCATTTTTTCATACTCAGCATCTGAGTACGATCTCCCATCAGGCAAAGTTGATGTAAAGCTGGTAATACCATATCTTTGCTTGAGTTCCCTCATTCTGTAAGTCGGATCTCTGATGTAATCTTCAACGGCTTTTTTGTACCGGCTTTCGGTCACAGGAAAATAGGCAGTCAAATTAAGTTTTATATTTCTGAACTTTTCAATTGCTTTCAGCTCCCAGATATGTTGTTTTTTTGTGTCCTCAATCTTGACGATCAAGCCCGGAAGGCCACCAAATTTATATGGCCCGTCAGAAATGGGGATTTCATTAGTAAACCACGCGTTATACTTTCTACCTTTATATTCTACCGTTGCCAACTGGCATTTTTTACCTTGTATCATAGCAGTTTCTGTTCCGATCTGCCAATTGAAGGTGATGTGTTGGGTGATTTTAAATCGGTCAGTATTCAGAGTAAGGTAAGATATTGCTGTACGGGACCGCCAATCTTTTTGAATGATGCCACGAACTTTTCCTTGTGGAAAGGTATTTAGTGAAACGGACATATTTGAAGATATCCCATCTGAATTCATGTTCTGTGCGATTGCAGAATCTCTTTTCACTTTTGTCAGGCTCAAGTAAGTTGATCCGTTTTTATCGATAAACAAGCCCATCAGTTCGGTTTCGGTTTTATCTAAATTTAAAGAGTCAGGCTTAAATGTATATACATAAGTAAAACTATATTTTTGACTAAAACCAAATAGTGAAATCAAAAGAGTGACTATAAATATTGTTTTTCTGAGCATTTTGTATGGATATTAGAAGTAAAACGTTAATATACTTAAATATAGCAACATACATGAGAATTATTTCAGATTTTTTGCAATACACTACGAAATAGGATATTAACTCTAAACCACCATTCTTTAGCCTAAATTAAATTCAGATCCGGTATTAAAACATTTTGGAAAGATTATTGCAATATACGTGAAATGGAAAGTCAGAATTATAAAAACCACAGGAAGTTTTACGCTCCGCATCATTTTGTTTTCCTTCCGTTACTTATTGTTTTGGATGGATTCGGAATCTATAAAGCTTTCAATGATGAGGAAAACCAGCTTTCATGGATCTTATTTTCAACAGTTGTCTTTCTGATTTTTTACCTGGCTATAATGCTGCGTCAGCATTACGCGCTGGGACTTCAGAACCGTATCGTGAGGCTTGAATTTAAGCAGCGGTACTTCGAAATTTTCGGGTTAAGGTCCGACGAAGTTGAGGAAAAGCTTTCATTCGGACAGATTGCCGCTTTACGGTTCGCTTATGATGAGGAATTCAAGGTTTTTCTTGAAAAAGCGCTGAAAGAAAACATGACAGGTGACCAGATCAAAAAATCTATAAACATCTGGAGAGCCGATCATCACAGAATTTAAAATAATAAACACTAAAATAATATTATCATGAAAAAATGGAGCTTTTACAGTATTGCAATATTGACATTACTGTCACTTACGAGCTGCGAAGCAGTAGAAACAATCTTCAAGGCAGGAATGTGGTGGGGAATTATATTAGTAGTTGGCGTGATAGCTATTATATTATGGCTATTTTCAAGGGGTAGGAACTCTTAACCAGATTTTATGGAAAATTCAGACTTAGAAATCATTTCCCATCTGAAGCCTTCTAAGATTGTTAAAATTATGAAAGATCCGGTAGCATCTGCAAAGGCGGTACATCTCATTTATACCTCCGATGCAGAGACAGCCGGTATCACACGCAAAAAGACCGGAAAAAAATATTCCTATTACAAAGACGGCGAAAAGATCAGAGACAAGGACGAAATTTCACGAATCAACAAACTGGTAATTCCACCGGCTTGGGAAAACGTATGGATCTGCGCTCTTGATAACGGACATCTTCAGGCAACCGGATTTGATATCAAGAAGAGAAAACAGTACCGCTATCATCCTTTATGGAGCGCCCTGAGAAACCATACAAAGTTCTACAGAATGCTTCAGTTTGGATACGCATTGCCGGATATACGCCTCCAGGTAGAAAAAGATTTAGCCTTAAAAAATTTCGAAAAGAGAAAAATTCTCGCCTTAATTGTAAGTCTGATGCAGCGAACTAATATCAGGATAGGAAATAATGCCTATGAAAAGCTGTACGGTTCTTTCGGATTGACAACGCTAAAAGGAAAGCACGTAAAAGTGCAGGGACAGAAAATTTCTTTTCACTTTAAAGGTAAAAAAGGTGTTATTCACGATATTGATTTAAAAAGCAGGAGGCTGTCTAAACTGATACAGAAATGTAAAGATATTCCGGGCAAAGAGCTTTTCCAGTATATTGATGATGAAGGTAACCGCCATACTGTAGATTCGGGAATGGTGAATGATTACATTAAAGAAATCAGCGGCGAAGATTTTACGGCAAAAGATTTCAGAACATGGTCCGGAACGGTAAGTGCCCTGATCGCATTCAAAGAAATTGGTTATGCGGAGACCCATACCGAATATAAGAAAAAAGTAAAAGAAGCTTTGGAAATGGTTGCCTCACACCTCGGAAATACAAGCACGGTGTGCAGAAAATATTATGTTCATCCGCTTGTTATTAATCTTTATGAAAATAATACCATCAAAAAATATCTTGACGAACTGGAAGAAATAGAGAAAAATGACGGCAAAGCAGGACTTACCCATGAAGAAAAGCTGGTACTGAAAATCTTGGAAAATGAGAAGATGTGAGGATGGGAATTGTAATCCGCTACACTCTTTAATAACTCTTAAATTAACCATTCATTTGCGAAGCAAAATTGACCATTGACACATTATCTCCGACCCGAATAATTGTTGTAAATTTGTATCATAGCAAATAAAAAATATACAACTAATATGTCTAAAGCAATTTCGCAAGTACCCTTTGCGGTAAACGAACCGGTAAATTCTTATGCGCCGGGAACCCCGGAAGTAAAAAGCCTTATCGCTCAATATAAAAAAATGTGGGCTGAAAAGATAGAAATCCCAATGGTCATTAACGGCAAAGAAGTAAGAACAGACGATAAGGTTCAGCTTCAGTCGCCTCAGGATCACACACATGATTTTGGTTTTTATCACAGAGGTACCATGCAGCATGTAGACGATGCAATCAATGCTGCGCTGGCTGCAAAAAAGCAATGGAACGAACTTGGCTGGGAACACCGCGCTGCCATTTTCTTAAAAGCTGCTGATCTCTTAGCAGGACCTTACAGAGATGTCATCAATGCAGCCACTATGATCGGCCAATCTAAAAATGTTCACCAAGCTGAAATCGATGCCGCTTGTGAATTTATTGACTTCTTACGATTCAACGTAGAATTTATGACGGAAATGTATTCTGAACAGCCGGTTTCCGATGCAGGAATCTGGAACAGAGTAGAATACAGACCACTGGAAGGATTTTGTTTTGCGGTAACGCCTTTTAACTTTACAGCAATTTCAGGAAACTTACCAACTTGTATGGCAATGCTTGGAAACGTAGTGGTTTGGAAGCCTTCTGATAAGCAGATTTATTCCGCTAAAGTGATCATGGATGTTCTAACCGAAGCGGGACTTCCTGCAGGAGTCATCAACATGATTTTCACAGATGGTAAAGAAACTGCAGAAAAAGTGTTGGCGCACAGAGATTTTGCTGGACTTCACTTTACAGGTTCCACGAAGGTTTTCCAGGGAATGTGGAAAATGATCGGGGACAATATTCACAATTACAGAACGTACCCAAGAATCGTGGGTGAGACCGGCGGAAAAGACTTTGTCATTGCGCATCCTTCAGCCAATGTTGAAGCTGTGGCAACGGCTTTAGTAAGAGGTGCCTTCGAATATCAGGGGCAAAAATGTTCTGCAGCATCAAGAGCTTATATTCCTCAGTCTCTTTGGGCTGACGTGAAAAAGGTAATGGAAAGCCAGATCAATTCTATTAAAATAGGTTCTCCTGAAGATCCATCCAACTTTGTGAACGCCGTAATTGATAAAAATTCTTTTGAAAAATGTAAAGGATATATCGACAGAGCAAACGCTTCAACCGAAGCAGAAGTGGTTATTGGCGGAAAATGTGATGATTCTAAAGGATGGTTTGTGCATCCAACAGTGATCGAAACAAAAAATCCTCAATATGAGAGTATGGTTGAGGAAATCTTCGGTCCTATTTTATCCATTTACGTATACGAAGATGCAAAATGGGCAGAAACACTGGAGCTGGTTGACTCTTCTTCTCCTTATTCATTGACGGGATCTGTTTTTGCACAGGACAGATATGCAATCAATGAAGCTTTCAAAGCATTGGAAAATGCATCAGGAAACTTCTACATCAATGACAAACCAACTGGCGCTGTTGTCGGTCAGCAGCCTTTCGGAGGCGGAAGAGCTTCAGGAACTAATGATAAAGCAGGTTCTAAGATGAACTTATTAAGATGGACCTCTGTACGATCTGTAAAGGAGACTTTTGTTTCGCCTAAAGATTATAAATATCCTTACTTAGGATAATATGTATGATGAATTATGAACAATAAATGATTAATAATAAGTAATTTATTGTCATATTAAATACAGCTTCGGATTTATTTCCGGAGCTTTTTTATTAGTTAACATTTAATTTTTTATTAAAAAAATATCGTTTATTTTGATTTCGGAATAATTATTGCTAGCTCTAATTCCGATACCAAAAAAAATAAAGTATTATGAAAAAATTAATGTTAATCGCAGCGCTAGGAGTAATAGCGGTAAGTTGCGGAACAAAAGAATCTTCTATGTCAAACAGCAATACCGATTCTACAGCGGTAGATAACACAACGACAAATGCAGCGCCTGCAACAACGGATACGATGTCTACTACGACAACTACTCCTGACAGCACAGCAATGAAAATGGATTCAGCGACTACTGTTAAATAATAAGAGTTTAACTTGCAATGAACAGTCCTCAGATAATTCTGGGGATTTTTAATTTTAGATTGCGAAAGAAGCACTCTTTTGAAACATAAAATTCAGAAAAAGTTTAAGAGGCTTACTATCCTTTTATCTTTAATAACTATATTTGATTATATCTAAACATTAAAAAATATTCTATGAGAAAATTATTCACAGCAGCAGTTTTTGCATCACTGTTTTTAGGGAGCTGCGCACAGAAAAAAGAAAACAGGGAAGAATTTAAAGATGAAAGGAACAAAGAATATATGAGAAACAGTATGGGTGACACCGCTGCGGCTAATTCTGAAATGGCTGCGCCGGACAGTTTAAAAACAAAATCTGATTCATCAACAACAAAATAATACAGCCGCAGGATTTCCTGCGGTTTTTGTTTACAGTTCCTTGTTCCGTACAGAGAAAAAACGTTTTTTTAATACATTACATACTTTAACCTTGATCCAGGAAAATAATCAAACGAAAGCTGTAACAATTTTTATGTGGCAGAGACTGATTTGTTAACATAATTATTACATTTGCAATCAATATAAAGTATTATGAAAAAATTATCAATATTCTCAGCTCTTTTTATTGGAGCGTTGGCATTTGCACAGGGAATCAAATTTGAAGATACCAACTTCAGCACCATTCTTGCTAAAGCAAAAAAAGAAAACAAACTTGTATTCATCGATGCTTATGCTTCATGGTGCGGACCTTGTAAGCTGATGGTAAAAAATGTTTTTCCACAGCCGGCCGTAGGAGATTATTACAATTCCCATTTCGTGAATGCGAAAATTGACATGGAAAAAGGGGAAGGAATAGAACTTGCCAAAAAATACAACGTAAAAGCATTCCCTACTTATCTTTTTGTAGACGGAAACGGCGAAGTAGTACACAGAACACTGGGATATGTTGAGGAAAACGATTTCATCCAGTTTGCAAAAGATGCGGGAGATCCGAATAAAAGATTAGGAGCATTAAAACAGAAGTTCGAAAACGGAGAAAAAGATCCTGAATTCCTGAAAAATCTTGCCGGACTTACCATGTACAATGATGCAGAATTTTCAGCGAGAGTAATGGAACGCTACTTCAACGGAAAATCGGAACTTGACAGGGAGGATATACAGATGCTTTTATCGGCAACACAAAGCACGGAAAGTCCACTATACAAAACATTTTTAGCGAAAAAAGCGGAAATCACCAAAGTTCTTCCTCTGGAAAGATATGATGCTTTCGATAAAAACATAAAAGTGAATACGGCTATCAGAAAAGCTTATAACCCCGATACTAAGAAATGGAATGATGGCGCTTTCATGACGGAAGCTCAGAAGTTTTTAACTAAAGAAGAAGCAGAAAAAATCCTGAAAAGAGCGAAAGCAAGCAGAGCGTTGAAGGATAAAGATATTGCCACTTACGAAAAATTAACAATAGAACTCTACAAAGATCCTTCGGCTTCCAGCTCAGAAGATCTGAATTCTATTGCCTGGAATTTCTTTGAAAATGTCACCAATAAGGCATCTCTTGAAAAAGCAGTGACATGGGCTCAGGAATCGGTTAAGAAAAGTGAAAACTATGCAAACACTGATACGCTAGCTAATCTTTACAATAAAATAGGAGATAAGAAAAATGCCAGACTTTGGGCTGAAAAATCTATCGAATTGGCAAAAAAATCTGGCGAAGATTATTCAGACACGGAAAAGTTGCTGAACAGTCTTTAATATGATTCAATATAAAAGGTTGTCCAATTAGGGCAACCTTTATTCATAATTCTACAAGGCAAGTAACAATTTATGCAATATTATCTCTCCAAGGTATTGTTAAATTTCCTATTTATACTTTCTAATTGATTACGCTTGTTTAAATCCATCGCCCGGCCTGGATAAGGATTGCTTTTAAATTCTTCGCGTTTTTTTAGATATTCTGATCTATTAACCACTATGCCATTTTGTAATGGTGAGATTTCAATTTTCTTTTTTTCAATTGATACAGCTATAAACTTATCAAATTCATTTATATCTTCAATCTCTAATATTAACCCTGGCAACCCTTTAAACCTGTAAGGTCCTTCAGAAAATGGAATTTCTTTAGTATACCATGCCGTATATTGTCTTTTATTAAAAATAGCTGTAGCTTTCTTACATTTATACCCGATAATTATTTTTTCATCTACATAATTTGTTTTCCATTCAGGAGTATTCCCTTGAAATGTATAATAGTCATTTCCAATTCTACTTGTAACAAAGATTCCCTCATTATTTCTGTAAACTGAGTAATCGATTTTGGGTTTTGGCATTTTACGCACATCAATATCTGCTATTTGTCCGCTACTTTTAGCTATTGTCAATTGCGTTTCTATAGCTTTTCTGCGTTGTAAAAATGCTTCACTATAATAAAGTGATGTTTTAGAATTAAAATCTAAAACCATTACTTCTGACATCTTATCTTCTAAATTTGTAGTGTCTTTAGATGTAAAGTAAATATATTTAACTTCAAGGTCTGAAAATTCATTTTGACCTGACATTAGCCCTGTAATTAACAGGGCTAATAATAATAGGTTTTGTTTCATAATTATTAAGCATATCCCCAACCTTCAAAAGGTGAATCGCATTCTTCCTCCATTCTATTAATTTCAACCTCAATACAGGTGATAGGAGAGCCATTTAATTCAATAAACTCAGTGTAACCGCATGATGATGTTATACGAATAGGATGATAAAAAAAGATGCTATTACTTTTTTGTCGATCAGTATTATAATTCTTAGCTTCAGCACTTTCAGCATGTAGAATTCCCGCAACTCCAAAGGTTGCTAATAAAAAAATTTTCTTCATTTTGTTTTTAGAATTTAAATTAATAATTTTTTTTATATCAAAAGTATTTCGCGAAATATTCTCAAAAATAAAATCTCATTTCGGAACTAACAATTCTAATCGGAATAAAATACAATTCCATTTGGAATAAGATTATTCTTCTAAAAATACTATATTTACATTTCAATTTTCATAATTATGAATAACGGTATTGGTATTAAAATAAAAAAACTCAGAGAACAAAAAGAGATATCTCAAGAAGATCTTGCTTTTCACCTTGATGTTTCTCAAAGCTATCTTAGTAAAATCGAAAATGGAACCATTGAAAAGTTGGATTTTATTTTTATGCAAAGAGTTGCAGACTATTTTAAAGTTGAGCCAAAATATTTCTTAGAAGATCAAATTGTTCAAAATAATTCGGATAATAACCATAATTCTGCTGTTGGAAATATTTACAGTACAGTGACTATTAATACTAATATTGATCAAGAGCTGTTTAAAACTGTAATGCAAAATCATGAACAGATAAGCCAATTAATGGAAGCACAAAATAGACTTATAGAAAAACTTTTGAAAAGTTAAATAACATAAACAAAAATCCGCAGACTTTATCAAGTCTGCGGATTTTGTTTTATACCGTTGTTATTAATATTCAAATAAAACACTTCCCCACGTAAAGCCGCTTCCAAAAGCGGAAAGCAATACAAGATCTCCTCTTTTGATCTTTCCTTCTTCAATTGCTTCGCTCAGCGCAATTGGAATAGACGCTGCCGTTGTGTTTCCGTATTTTTGGATGTTGTTGTGAACTTTCTCATCCGGAAGCCCGAATTTCTGCTGTACAAACTGGGCAATTCTAAGATTAGCCTGGTGTGGAATAAACATATCAAGATCTTCAATGGTTTTTCCCGCTTTATCAAGTGCTTCCTTCATGGTTTCAGGGAATCTTGTTACCGCATGCTTGAAAACAAAGTTTCCGTTCATGATCGGGTATACTTCCTTGTTGGTTACATTTTCAGGTTCTTTTCTCATCCTGTCGCTCCAGCCGAATTTAGAACCCGGGAACTGCGTGCAGAGCTCATCCGCAAATTTCCCTTCAGAATGCATATTTACGGCCAAAATATCTCCTGCATTTTCATCTTCGGTTGCCGAAAGAACAATCGCTCCTGCCCCATCACCGAAAATGACGGAAACTCCCCTACCTTCATCCGAAAAATCCAATCCGAAAGAATGAATTTCTGCACCCACAACGAGGATATTTTTATAATTTCCGGCTTTAATAAAAGCATTGGCAACACTCATTGCGTACACAAATCCGGAACATTGGTTTCTTACATCTAAAGCGCCAATGGTATCACACCCCAGCATTTCCTGAAGCAAAACCCCGCATCCAGGGAAATAATAATCCGGAGAAAGGGTGGCAAAAATAATATAATCGATATCTTTTGAAGTAAGTCCGGCATTGGCAATGGCTTTTTCCGAAGCTTTGAAACCAAGATAAGCTGTAGTTTCCTGAGAATCATTTCTGTTTTTTCTGTGTCTTCTTTCTTTTATGCCGGTTCTTTCTGTAATCCATTCGTCATTGGTCGTCATTAATTGTGCTAGATCATCATTCGTAACAATGTTATCCGGAACATGGAATCCGATACCCTTTATTGTACTTTTAATCATATAGTTTTTTAATTTTGACAAAGATAAAACTTATTTAACACATAGTTTTTCAAAATATTACTATTTTTACTTTATGCCAATTGAGACAATTTACAGAGATTCCCAGTGCGAATGGGTAGATGTGGAAGCTCCGTCTGCGGAGGACCTGAAATTTTTGCATGAAAGATATGAGATCAATAATCTTCTGTTGGAAGATACCCTCGATCCCAATCACCTTCCCAAATATGAAGAAGACGGCGATGTGAAATTTTTTCTTCTGCGCGAAAGTACCGAGCTGGAACGTAAAAGCCTCAACACCATCAGTGATATCAGTACCAAAATAGGAATTTTCCTGTTGGGTAAAAAGATCATTACGATTCATCGTATGAAAACCAAAAGCCTTTCAGAAACCAAAAAGCAGCTTTCCTTGCTTACCACCGAAGTAACCGCTGATCATATCGCACTGAAAATTGCTCTGCTGATTATGAAAAGTTTTGATGATGAATCGGTAAGCCTTTTTGAAACAATGGATAATATAGAAAGTGAAATTTTCCTTAAAAATACCAATCATACCAATCAGATTAAAAGATTATACAAACTGAAAAGAAAATCGGGGCTGAATTCCCGAGTGCTTACCATTTCCTCCGATGCTATTGATAAGTTTAAACTCCTGGATTTACAGGATTCTGAAATTTATGACCTGAAGGACAAACATAAGGATGTAGTGGCCGATTTTGAACACCTTAACATACAAATTACCAACCTTATTTCTATGTTCCTGGCTTTGTCAGATCAGAAAGCCAATCAGGTCATGAAAGTTCTTGCGATCTACTCCGTTTATTTTTTACCGATCACCTTTATTGCCGGTGTCTACGGAATGAATTTCGATAATATGCCGGAACTCCACACCAGGAACGGCTATTTCTTTACACTCGGGCTAATGGCTCTCGTAGTCATCTGTACATTCATCTATGCCAGAAGAAAACAATGGTAAGTCTACGGTTTCAAATCTCGTGAAAATACGGTATCAAAGTTTTCATGATTATTATTAATTTTAACAGCATTCGCGAGATCATCGCACTTTAACACTAAACCAGATCATAACCATGAAACCGGAAATACTTAAAAAATTACTGAAAGAAGATGTTCTTTCAAAAGAGTCCAAAGAAAAGCTGGCTGCCTTACACGACCGTATTTCGGCAAAGGAATTTTCTGACCTTTTAGATGCCGAAGGAAATCAATATGTTGAATTCGTACAGGAAGGTGGCGGTGTCTGGGGAAGCGCTCTGGTAGGTTATCTCTATGGGCTGGAAATGTTCGGAATCCGTTTTCTTAAAGTAGCGGGAACAAGTGCCGGAGCCATCAACACAATATTGATTGCCGCCTGCAAAACGAAGGAAGATGCAAAAAGCGAAACCATTAAGGACATTCTCTTCAACTGGAATTTTGCCGATTTTATGGATGGTAAATCCTATGTAAGAACGACGATTCACGCCATGCTGAACAATAAGAATTTCCTGAAAATCAATGCTTATCTTGCTATCGGAATTCTGGCTTTTTTCGGGATTCTGGCCTTTGTATATCCGACAGATAAGATATGGCAGACAAAGGTTCTTTTTTCGATTCCTATGCTTTTGGTGATTGTTGGAGTGTTATTTTTTGCAAAATTTTATTCCGATCTGAGGAAAAGAAACTCGGGTCTAAATCCGGGAAATACTTTTCTGGCAACTATGAAAGATGCTCTGAACAAACTTGGGATTACAACTGTTGCCGATCTTAATGAAAAGTTTGTTAGAAAAGGTAAAGACCTTAACCTCAGCTACCGTTACGGAAACGAAATGCAGTATTACGATAAGGCTCTGGAAAGTATAGAGGAGATCAGAATTAATAATAATGAACATATTGATAAGATCCGCTATAAGATCTTCTACGACAGCACTGTTAACAACGAATACTATAAAAAAGACCCGTTCTATCTTCTGAAATCAGAATATATCGTTATTACTACCGATATCAATGCCAAAATAAAGGTTGAGCTACCTACAATGGCCAATCTGTACTGGTCTGAAGAGGAGTTGAAACACATCAGTCCGGCAGAGTTTGTTCGAGCCTCCATGTCGGTCCCTTTCTTTTTTGAGCCGATGCAGAAAGCCATTAATAAGAATGATGATTCCGTTAAATATGCCTGGAAATTCTGGATGAATACGATTCCTGAAAATATTAATCCTGCCGGTGTATTTATTGATGGCGGCAGTATTTCCAATTTCCCGATCGATCTTTTCCATGCCACCGATATTTTTTATCCAAGGATGCCTTTATTCGGGGTACAGCTTACCAGCGATTCTGATCTGCTTTCAGAAAAAGGGAAAACGGCAGCAGAGGTACTGAAATCTCCCCTCACCTATTCCGGAAATATCATCAGCACTTTAAAAGGTTTTAATGATAAAACATTTCTCACGAAACATACGTTCTATCACCTGTACAGCATTCAGACCGTGAATTGCGGAAACAGCAGCTGGCTGAATTTCTTTATGAAAAAAGATGAAAAAGAAGCGCTATTCAACCGCGGTTTTCAGGCTGCCCTCGATTTTCTAAGCAATTTCGACTGGGACAAATATAAATGCGAACGCATGATGCTTTCGATGAAGGAGAAAAAGATTCTGAAGGAAGAGGATACGAAAACGGTGGGGTAGATATTAAATTTTAATAATTGAACATGGATATAGAAAAAGTAGATTACATAATAAGATATTTTAGTAATTTAATGACTGATGATGAAAAATTAGCGTTAAAACATCAGATGTACATGTCTAAATCTTCAGATAATACAACGCTCGGAAATATGAATGATAAAAAGAAATGGATTAATAATGACCCACAAATTACTACTCTCTTAAAAGATGGATATGAAATGTTTAAAACTAAAATAGTTAAACGAATTATGAATGAAACACCTGGAAAAGTAATCTTCAACAACTGCCCTAAATGCGGAAAACTGGCGAGAACTCCACAGGCAAAGCAATGCAGATTCTGCAATTACAACTGGCACTAAAACTTAATACAAAAAATAATAAATGTTCAATAAAACAGACCTTAGAGAAAATTTATCAATTCCCGTATCAGATGATGCAGGTCAAATCGAAATATTTCAGAATCAAACCTTACGCCCGATCCTTAAATTACAGAATGAAATTTTTCTTATGCTGTTTAAGGATTATGCACTGGGCAAAATTTCGGATTTTAATTTTCTAACCCTAGAAAAAAAGTTGAATTTTATTGAACAAAGCCTCCGGAAGGATCATACATTGAAAAATATATTTATCGGAATGACCATCGGAATGTTAACTGCTGAAGAAATGGAAGTCTATATTTCAGGCAAGAATGTTTTTAACAAAAGAATTATCACGATGCTCACCGAACGGCTGAAAAGTCAAATGGAAAAATAAATATTTAAAGATTTGGTATGAAGAACAAAAAAATTTCTAAATATTTATTAGTTATCGGGTGCTGTATGTTTCCGTTATTCCTACTAATGCTTATTGTAGGCATTTCCATGTTTACTGCTCGTGGAAAATTTCCCGATTACCTGGTAAGGTTAACAGAAATTTGTTTTGTTTTTAATATTCCTGTCTTAATCTTAGGTATATTTCTTGTGACAATGGGTTTGATTTTAAAAAAACTAAACTATTAATATTAGTCGATTATAGAATCCTGTTTCAGTAAGTCAAACCGCGAAAAATTCTAAATTACTTTTCAGAGTCAAACCTTTAGCCACAAAGGTTTTTTCTTCAATACGTCCTTGTAGATACTGCAATCTTCAGAATGTGCTCCCTTTAAATACCCAATACTCATCAGGAATTCATTCACAATTTCACCCCCTGTAAATTTGAAAGTTTTCTTAAAAAGCTTCATCCATTCCGGCAGTGTTTTCGGGTGATGATGTTCCAGCCATTTTTCAAATGAACCGAATTCTTTCTGTAATTCGATAATGGTTTTTGCGTTTTCTATGGCAGCGTTTACCTTTAATTTATTCCTGATAATTCCGGGGTCGGTCAGCAGCCTTTCACGGTCAGTTTCATCATAAGCCGCCACTTTTTGAATATCAAAATTGTCATATGCTTTCCTGAAGCCTTCTTCTTTTTTCAGGATCGTTTCCCAGCTCAGTCCCGCCTGGTTAATTTCCATCACCAGTCTTCCGAACAATTCATTATCATCATGAATCGGGAAACCGTAATGATAATCGTGGTAATTTTTATGCAGTTCTTTTCTGCTTTCCGGCTGCATTCTGTCAATGGCTGCGCAATAACTCATAATAGTATTTTTTGTGAAATTTAATCTTTTTGCTTTTATATTACAAATATAAACGTGAATGATGACAACTGTATGGCAACAGAAAATTATATGACCTTCTAATTAAACCGGAAAAATTAGTATTTTCGGCTTTAAATTCCAGAAAAACCGATTTCAACCATGAAATATTTATTTTTGATTCTTGCTGTACTGATAAAATGTGATAAAAAAGACCCCCATCAGGCTAAACATCAAAATATTCCCCAACAGAATACAGCGCTTTTAATTGATAATTCTCTTACCATGATTGCAAAGGATTTTGAACCCAACAGAATTTCGGTTCTTAAAGAGGCCATCAAAAAGATAATTGAACACAAAAAGGAAAATCAGGCTTTCTCAATCGTTGTTTTTGCGGGCAATTCTTATATTCTGTGTCCTTTGACAAAGGATAAAAACAAATTGCTTTCTGCTGTCAACCGATTAAATACGGGAATAATGAAACTCAGACCGGGAACTAATTTTTCAAATGCGCTGCTTAATGGGATCAGTTCTTTATCCAGTGAATTTGATCACAAATCGATGATATTATTCAGCGACGGAAAAGAGACCATCCATTCTTATGCTTTAGAAATCCCTCTGGAAGACGCAAAAAGGAACAATATTGCCATCCACAGCGTGATGATTACTCCTAAAGATTTTACTATACTGCCGGTAACCATGGATATGAAAGGAAATTTTGAATTTGCCAAAATGAAAGCCGAACCTGCAGACAGCACCCTGATGAAGAAAATATCTTCTAAAACAAACGGCAATTTTAAGTTATTTTATACTAAACAGGAAATTCAGAAATTCAATTTTAGTACCCTTATTGAGAGTTCTCATAAAGAGAACAGAAAAGTTTCTCCCAAAGTTAATGACAACGAATTGAGTAAAATTTATATGCAAATTCAGAAAACAAATGACAGTCTTAAAATCATATTTCAAAAGTAATATCAAAAAATATAATAAACAATAATCAAAAAAATATAATATACTAAGCTAAAAATCTACTACAGTAGAATAAAAATGCACTACAGTGAAGTAAAAAGACAGTAAAGCATAATAAACTCTTACACTTTCCAAAACAACTCTTACAGAATAGAAAAAAATTAATACTCTGAAGAATTTATGTGATGTATTTTAATAAAAACAGACATTACAATGAAAAAATTCCACATATAAATAGTTGGTTTTAAGTATATTATAAATCATAACAAAATGATATATTTATCCCATTAATTTTAAAACGAATATTATGGGAATTTTAAAAGAAGAGTATGTACCTATTGCTGATGCAATATTAAATAGCTTCAGTAGAGATTTGAACCTTTTTGAAGCAGAAAATCAT